>Ga0209208_10005449_pt1 | contig 17738 bp, 19 predicted proteins | sample S1TSphfallax_3_FD_187694 | JGI IMG/M metagenome (GOLD analysis project Ga0209208, IMG submission 187694) | Host-associated microbial communities from peat moss isolated from Minnesota, USA - S1T2_Fd - Sphagnum fallax MG (SPAdes) (version 2) | ecosystem: Host-associated > Plants > Peat moss >... | reverse complement strand
ATTTTGTGCAACAACATTAAGAGCTAAGCTAGTGAGAGAGAGAGAGAGAGAGAGAGAGAGAGATTGTGAGCTAACGACTAACGAGTGCATACATAAGTAATCAAAGAGATTTTCAAAGAAAAAAAAATTTCTTAGCGTCTTTGGAAGTTGAAGGACCGGATGGCGGTGGCAAAGATAACACCAAACAAAATAACAAGGCCAACATGCCAAATGGCCACATAAGGTAAAAAGCCATAGTGGTAGCCAAAGTGTTGTCGGAGATACTCACGAACCGGAATTTCCGAACCACTTATCTTCACGTCGCTTGTCACCTGACCGAGCTGTGATGTGATCAAACCATAGAGAGTCCACGCCGTAGGACAAATCCAATAGAACCAAATCCAATAAACTGGCAACGCCTGTACAAATGTTGTGATCCGATCGTCAATTAGGACTTTCATTTTGTGGTTTTTCACTTACTTAGGATTTTTTTTGCCTTTGTGTTCATTCTCCCATCTTCCATTTTATTTACATCCCACAAAATTATTATTGCAACATGACTAAAGCACACACACATATATATATTGGTTCTAGGGTCTTTTTAAAAATAAAATAAAATTATAGTAATTTTTTAATGTATTGGTGCTAGGGTGTTTTTTTTTTATAAAAAAAATTATAGTAATTTTTTTACAATTGGGCAAGAAAGTAAAGTTCGTAGAGCACAATAATCTATGAAGGATTGTTTTTTTGGGGGGAGGGGGGAACACCAAGCTAAGCACACCCATACATACCGGACGGGGGATCAAAAATCCGGAGAAAAGATTCCATAGACCATAAATTGCAGTTGATATAATTGCGGCAAACTGACTATTGGGAGTAATTGCGACCGTCACCATGCCCCAATACGTGAAGTAGAGTAGAGTGAAATAAAAGAAGAAGATGAAGAGGAAGAATTTGGCGGGTGTCCAATCGAATTGGATCATCGCATATACTATCGTTCCGTATATAAGTGATTGTACTAGGACGTATGGCCACTCCACCGTAACCTGCAAAAGCAAGAGATTAAACCCCCGGGGGGGGAAGAAAACACACGGTTGTTAGTGAACAAATTGTGTGAAAGAATGAATTATGGGGAATTCATGCGAACCAATAGGATGGATACTTGCCCAATTGATTATTGCCCGTAAGGAGACAAAAAGGGTTTATTTAGGTAGTCGCAAAAAAAAATATATATTGGGCAAATGAAGAAGGGAAATAAATTGGAATTATATTTTAGTAGCTAATAAATGAAGAGATCAAATGGGAACGAAAATTATTACGGTTTTTTTTATTACCTGGGCAAATGAATAAGGGAAAGATGAATACATTCCGGCTGCACGCTCTCGGTAAAATACAGTACGCTCCACGGCGACTACCGGCTGAACGGATGATGAATTGTTTACGCCAACAAACACCACGGACGCATACATGGCACCCATTAAATTGAACAAATCTTGTTGTTGCGAGCTGAGTCCCCACCCCCACCCCGCCCAACAAGAGGAATATGATAATTGGTTGTGAGCCATTCACTAATATGAACAAAATACAAATATTTCTTCTTATTCTCCTTGGAGATTATTTTTTGTTGTAGTAGTTTGTGAACAATTTTTCCAAATTTTATTTGGTGTGTGTAGCAATTCACAAAAAAATTAAAAAAAATTGGTGGAATTTAGGGTCTTTTGTTTTCTCCTTAGAGAAATTTTAGATTGTGTTGTAAGTTGAGAGGGGTCAGGAAAATTAAAAATATTAATTATTTTTAAAAAAAAGAAAAAAAAAGAAAAAAAGAAAAAACCTTGAATGAGATGTGGGCGTGTTGTGTTAATTTTTTTACCTATTATGGCCAAGACCCCAGAAAATGCTTCCAAACAGAACGGCACAAACGGTGGTGAAGAGAAGACGGACAACATTGTACAGAGGGTTACGCCAATAAGAGCGATGTTGTTTCCATGAGCACGCCATGCATTGCTGCCAAAAGGGTTGTGAATACTTCGTTGGAAAGGAAAGATCTGTTGCTTCTGCTGCAGGTTTACTCAATTCCGTCGCCAAAGCTTCATTCCGTCTGCCAGCACCAAAAGAATCGAAGCACACAAACAAACAAACAAACAAACACCGCAACAAGTTAGTGCTGCTTCAAGTAGCCACCTTACTAACATTTTCTTTCAAGAAAAGCAAACAACAACAATACTAGCTAGTATAGCCATAGAGCAAATTGGAATCAGATTTAGAGGCCAGTTTATATGTGTGAATAATATCCCTCCTAATCACCAAATTTTATGCCGTGGGCATTACCAGAATCAGGCTCCGCCCGCCTCGACTCTTCCTTGTGCGGACGACCCTAATTCCAGTAATGCCCGCGCATTACCAGACACAATATTATTATTGCTGATTGCAGGAGGCTGACAAAGATTATGTAAAAATTGGCTGCACTTACTGGTACAAAGACGAATTGGCATAAATTTCGGCAAAATCAACCCCAAGGCTTGCTTCAGATCTATGGGAGGTAACATCAAGCATCCATGTTGACGGGTTTAGTCCCACTCTGATCTTTGGAACGCCTTTCACTGCCTCAAAGTACTCAATTAACTTGCGCGAGTGATGACCGAGTGGACCGGCATACACAACTTGGCCTCCTCGCTTCAGCAACAAGAGCTGCATCACCCACCCCAAAACCAAAAAAAAAAGAAACCCAACCAATAAATACATAAATAGTATTTTTTGTTGTTTATTTTGTTTTAAAGGTGCAATTAGTGAATGTCTTTTTGATTATAAATTGGGTTTCCGATTACGTCCTATTTCTCTTACCTCATCGAAAGCTTCAAAGATGTCGATACTGGGTTGATGAATGGTGCAAACTACAGTCCGGCCAGTATCGACTGTGTTTCGAACAGTTCTCATCACAATGGCAGCGGCTCGAGCATCGAGTCCCGAAGTAGGCTCATCCATGAATATTATGGATGGATTCGCAACTAACTCGACTGCAATTGTGAGTCGCTTCCTTTGCTCTGTTGTAAGACCTGTTATCCCGGGGAGGCCAACTATGGCTTGTCGCAATGAATTCAGCTCAACTAATTCCATCACCTCCTCCACAAATGCCTGCAATTATGTGAAAACCAACCACTGAATCCTCGGATTTTCCATGAAATAATTGGCCCAAAATCACCACATTTCGAATTTTTATTTTATTTTTTGGTTTCCAGATCATCAGATTTTTATGATAAGTTCTAGTAAGTAGCCAAGAATATAGAAGGATTCTGTGTGTTTTTTTTTTCCTACTTTCATATCTGGGATTTCTAGCCAGAGTGTTGCTTACCTTCCGAACCTTCACATTGACATCTTTAGCAAGGCGCAGCCATGCAGAGTAAAGGAGTGATTCATATACGGTGACATTGGGTGAATGTATGTCAACTTGTTCACAGTAGCCAGAAATCCTGGCAAAAGTTTCCTGCCTTTTCGGAAATCCGGAAATGAAAATCGAGCCTTCAACATAACCTCCGGTTTTGCGTCCTGCAAGCACATCCATTAGGGTTGTCTTTCCAGCTCCACTCACACCAACTAATGCGGTTAAAACCCCAGGTCGGAATGCCCCAGTTATATCCCGAAGCAGTTTCAGCTTGTCTTCTGCGACTCCATGGGCTTTCATCTCCTGCAACAACAGAAGGAAAAAAAAACACTCAAATTAGTAATATGCTCATTAGAAGAAGCTCACCAGTCGCCACTGCCAAAAAGTAGTTTAAAACATTTGGTATCTTGTGGAGGTGTCCTTAAGCATTAGAGCTGAGACCCAGAAGAAGTCAAGTAACTTCTTTTGCTTGTTAGCCTGAGTGAGGTTTGCTTACAGCAGGCATGTCAATTGAGTAGTTGATATGGTGGAATGCAATCGCAAGGGGCTGAAAGGGTAAAACCATTCCCCTCTTGGCTCCAACTCCATTAGCTGCTGCTACAGCATCAAACCTATCTGAATTTGCGCCCCCTGATGAAATGCTTGATTGCCTCTGTTCCGGGTTTGTGAGTCCAGACGCTCCTGGAAAACCCAACTCAAAATTTAATATAATAAACCCAACAATCCAGATTTCTATGGTCAGTCAATACACAATTATAACAAGGGGTGTGTCACAATGTGGCCTTGCCATTTTTACATTAAAAAGTATCTTAAGGCAAAAGAAGAATCATGGAAACTCAAGTATTTCAGCATGCAAAAATATAATCTTCAAAAAATCCTCTAAAAGAAACCAAAATCTTTCAACATATTATAACTCTATAATAACTAATCTCAAGTTTCAACACAAGCCAAAATATCATCTTTCAAATTCCTCATATAAAAATAGACCTATTATTATTACCTAGCGGTCAAAATCCATTAAGCTACTATACTCCATAATGACTCTAAACACAATATCCTTGCAAGACCAAAAAAAAAACAAGAGGAAAGACAAGTGGGACACATACTGTTAAAGTCATTCAATTGGCGTCTATGTTCATTGCTTTCCATAGACCCATTTTGTGATTTTTTGCCTGCTCCTGTCAGATTTGCATTTTTCTCCTCCAGAACTTCTGCAGACATCACTGCGTTGGGCTTGCCAAGTGCTGCCAAGGCCACCATAATGTCACACAAAAATTAGTTTCACTCTAGCATCTGTGGCACTGTGTTTTTCTCTGTCAATTTCGTGATGTTGCCAAAGTGACAACCATTCATAGGAAGATTTAGACAAGTTTGGTTCCATAGTAGTAACCTCAGCAGCTTCAACACATGTTTGTCAAATAATTAATTACTTTTGAAATTTCCATTTTGACAAATAGAGTATTCTTGAAGATTCAATATTTTCCTTCACAAGTTTCTGTTATTTGGAAGAAAAAAAAACATTGAAAATTTCAACATTTATTTACTGTTGAAGCTGCCAAGCTAGTAGGGTCTATACAAGACATGAAAGTGAAAAAATGTAAGCATTCCATCTATATTTTTGGCTACCTGCTAGAACCAAATACAGAAATCTTGCATTTTTTATAAACTTAAAAAACTAAAATTCAAATTCTGGTGATTTGAAACCCAAAAATCACTTCATTTTTGCATTTTTAGTTTCTATGTTCTCTTCTTGGTGAAATTTTTCCATTAAGAAAAAGGCTAATCTGTGACGTGATAAGAAGTTGCAACCTTTTTGTGTTCAGAACCAGTACTACAATACAGAGTTCATACTGCAATAGCAAGAAATGATACATATCAAAACGTACAATGATAGTGTCTATACTCCTTTCTTCTTGAGGATGTTTCCAAGGAATTTTACAAAACAGATACAAAGTGGGTATAGTATAAGTTTTCAAAATTGAAGGGCAGAGTGAAAGTAGAAGTGTTAACTTACGGTCTAGGACTTTGAGGAAGAAGCAGAATAGCAAATTGAAGAGAATGGAGTACGCGAACAAGGTTCCCACCCCAATCCAATACCAGTAGCTTTTTTCAAATATTCCGCGGCTCGACAATACCTCTAATCCCAATCCTCCCTGGATGGAAAACTCTGAATTAATACTACTAACCAACAGAGTTTGTCTGCAATACAGGACCCACACTCTCCCAAGGAATCATCCAAGTTTCAAGGGCATGAAAAACAATAAAAAAAACCACCGGAGATTTTCTCTTCGTATTTTTTTGTCAGCTTCTCAGCCATAATCTTGCATGGGATCTTATGACCCACGTAACAGATCTCAAATTAGGCCAGCCTTGGGCACAGATCTCAAATCACAGAAGGGCCTGTACTCAGGGCCTTCTCCTATACGTAAGATCCAACTGACCAGTCAAGAGGACCTTACGGATTTTGTAAGCATCCTGATTTCAAAAATTTCTTAAAAATCTTGCTGAGTTTCTTTACACAGGTGAAGGGTCTGCTTATAGACCCTTCCACGAATTTTGGCCCCTCCACTCAGCCAATCAGGTGATGAAATGTCAGATCATTACCTTGTCCCAGCGTGGAGCAAGAAACTCATTGACAGAGATAGCATTTTGGGCATACGAAAGGGGTGATATCCAATATCCCCATATCCACCAGGGATGGATGTTTTCTGCAAGTGTACAATCATCACCGGAAGATTATGTCAAATAATGTGGTAAAGAAGATGACATAATCTGCTACCCCAGACCTTAACTTTGTGATAATTTTTGTTGGCAGAAAAGAAAGTCCAAAACCAGCATCACTCAAGGAAAATTAAAGTTTAGTCAAGAGTAGTGGCTGTGGTACTTCTAGAAACAATGAAGCCTCCGAGTGTAAATACAAGTATGATTCCAAATGATCCACCGGTTTGTGCCACGATCAGCATCCGAGAGATGGCCGCAATCATTCGGAATAGCCCTAGTGCCATCTGATGCATTGCCATCAGAAGCAGCCATGCCCGGAAAAATCTGCACTAGTCTCATCACAGTACACAGATATACTTCAGGACTTGTACCAGACGCAACTCCCATATCAGAACTTACCAGGCTTTACAAATTGAAAGACATGCAATTTGTCACTTAGGGGAGATTCCACCATTCACCCAAAGGTTCTTAGGGTCAATGAGGACACATTTCACCCTTCACTCCTAGGGTCAAATGAATATAAAACATTGTGATTTCTAGCAAATAGTCCACAAACTTTCTGATTATGTGGCGGAATCTCTCTCAGGAGTGCCAATTACATCAGCAGATAATGGCAATTGGTCAGACCCATCTCATGGCCACCTGCCTGCCGTGAACTGCGCCCTTGCCATGGCCATTACCCTCACACATAATGCGGTGATAAACATTCTACTTGATTCACATAAACCCAGCCACCAATGGGGTTTTGGATTTCGTACCTGGTAGCTTCAGGTGCAAAACCAATTGTGTAATATGTGATCACAGTCCAAAGGAGGGACTCATAAATTGATATTGGAAGTCGCAAGACATAGACGGGGAGCGCAAAAGCCCAAGCTGGATAGAAGAAGAGGTCACGCTGTTTGTAGTAGACAGGAAGACGAGCTATGATCAACGCCATTTCCATGAACCCACCAAACATAACATTGATGAGACCGAAAAATAGCGCTCCCAAATATAGGCCACCATTGGCAACAGAATCCGGATGGAGTGATGTGCGCAGAAACACTGACATGGTGATTAGTGATACCACAGATAGCTGCCAAAAAACACATCCCAAATTATAGCCATAATAATCACTCCTCCCACAATGAACATTTAGCACAATTGGACATAAACAAAAATGGGTTGTGTCAGAAAATTCAATTTTTGTTTGGGGGGTGTCTAGTATCAGCAGATAACATCAAAATAAATTATTGGGCTCAAAGAAAATTGTGAGTTTTGTTTGTGTAATTTAGCAAACCTGTATTGTTCTGAAAATGTAAATAAAGCGGTTGCGCTTCATCAGGAGTATCTCTCTTGCAAAGCAGGCTAGGAAGAGCTCCCAGTTGCTGATAGCATATCTTTCTCTAACAAGAGCTGCAGGATGACTTTTTTCCTTCACAAATGGAACATTTAGCTCCTGATTGAGGCGCTCTCCAACATGGAACTGTTTAAAACCTTCTGCAAAAGCATTTACTGAGACGTACTGGTATGGTGCAGTTTTGTCATACCAGTACTGCTGTTGATCTTTCCTTGATGTTACCTGCCAACAACAAAGATGAGTTTTAACACAACACCAAATAAGGCTGGCCGATTCATACAAATGGACACCACTTTCAGAGCTACCCAAACACTGGTATTGATGTAGATGGTGGTTGCTGGGCATATTGAACCATCACGATTCTATATTGAGTCATTGATGAGCCTGCAATGTCGCTTACAAAGTTTTGCTCAACAAAAAGAACTGATCTTCACCCACCTCCTGTAAGAAATCGGCAACTCCTTTCCGCTCAGGGCACTTGAAGCCCATTGAGTGGAAGAAATCAAGCACCAAGTCCCTTGGACCTTGGTAGACAACCTGGCCTTCTGACAGCAAGATGAGATCATCAAAGAGCTCAAAAGTTTCAGGTGCTGGCTGCAAAAGAGAGACAATCAATGTGCTGTCCAGAACACGCACTGACTGCCTCAAACACTTGACTATCTGATATGTTGTGGAGCTGTCTAAACCAGTTGAAATCTCATCCATGAACAGAGCTTTTGCAGGCCCAACTATCATTTCACCTGAGTTGGAGAAAACAAAAGAAGAACATAAAAAGAGTGGTTAAAAATTAAAGGTAATGCATTTTCCTCCGCTGTTTTCTATTCTTGAAAAAATAGATCGCAAATAAGTCGATGAAAAAAATTTATAATAAGAAATATATATATATATGAAAATTTATGTACCTATGTATGTATGGGGTGCACACAAGAATGGTTTTTCAATGGACAGTTTAATGTGATTCCTGCACTTGACGAAGTAAAATGGGCCTGAAACCCACCAGTATTTACACGCTTCTTCTGACCCCCTGAAATGCCACGCCTCATTTCATCTCCAACGAGTGTGTCTGCGCAGATTTCCAGATCTAAAATCTACAGTTCATCCAAATGCAACCTTTAGCAAATTGTCTTCTAGTACCCATTTACTTTGAGTCATTTTCTGGAGAAAACAAGCTATGTTGTAGCCCATCAAGTTTTTCCTTCTCATTTATCCATGAAGCCACTCAAACAGCTTCTTTCGAAAACAAAAAGTAAGTACAACAATTACTCAAAACTTGAGAAATTAGAAAGAGTTGTCAAACCTTGAGTATGTAGTCTGTCACGAGGCTTGTCTCTTGGCCTTGCACCGCGGTGGCCTACAAAAAAATTTGAAGTGAGGTTTATGAGTTTGATACAGAAGATGTTTGATAGGACATACACACCCCAGTTATATTGCATATTAAGCTGCCTGTATCTCATTCTGCTTGTTTCATGAAAAGTGATCCATAGGTATCTGTTCTGCTTGAAAACTGATTCATATCCACCTGCTGAGCAAGTAAGGGATGTAAAGGATGCTGGTTGTGTCTGGTAACTAGCTTGAGGCCACTGGTTACCAGAAATAGCCTTGGTGCTCCTGGGTCACCTGGCTATTTTTGGTAACCAGTAGCCTCTTGCTGGTTACCAAGTCCTCAGACATTCTCAAAACTAATAGCAAGGAGATGTAGGTATCAGTAGTGCACAGAGCTTCACCTTCATGAACATGTCAATGTCTGAGTCAGGGAAAATCCCTGCCTCCTTCTCCCTTCTTGCAAGCTCTTTCAGCATGTCTGAGAAAAGCCAAGCCAAAGGTAATAAAAAGGCACAGGTCTATGAGTTGAAATCCCTCCTCACCTCAGGTGTTCACCATCACAGAACATGCAAACACTTCCATTTCCATAACTGGTTTCTATGTCCTATTCAGGCACTTTTACAGGTGTTTTCCTAAGTGGGACAGAACCATTTACTTGACCGTCAATTCAAATTTCAAGTGCATTTATTAATTGTTGATTTGCAGCAAAACTGAGATTGACACTCACCAGATCTAGTACCAACACCTTGGCAACGACCTGAGAAATCAAGTGTTTCTCTTACGGTCAGTTCTCCCAGCTGCAAGTCTTGCTGACTGATATATGCAGCAGTTCTTTGTGGCACAAACTCATGCATATCATGCCCATTGTATGTCACCTTCCCTGAAACCTTCAAGTAACAAGGATAATCCCATCCACCAACAATTCTCACAACTTTCAATGCAAAACAATAATGAGCTCAAACTTCAATGATACAAGCTTAATAATACTACGAGTTCACCTATAAACAGTGCACAGGCTGTAAGCACAATTTGCATTGCAGTTCCAATCCCTATCAAGGAAATGGAATGCACGATGCACCCACCCACCTTAGTAAGGACATCTTTCTATTAGGCTGTTGTGATCACAGTAACTTTCTATTATGTTTTTTCAACTAGCTGTGCTCACAGTCATCTCACAGCTCTACTGGTCAAGCACTGACCAATTGAAGGAGCTGTGAGAGCTATGAGGTCAAATTGTGACTCACCATATTATGACATTTGTCCTTTTTTTCATGAGAACATGGGCTCCCAGAGTTCCTAACATGGTTAATTACATATTTTCAATGCACTTGAAACTCTCCAATGGAAAGTGACTGTCCATGCAGCAAAAAACAAGTCCCTATGACAGTGGCTTCCAAGTTCCCATTAGGCTGCTGTGATCATAGAAACAGACCCTAACTCTTCAAGATATCATCAAATCTGTTGAGCTCCAGCAACTGAGGAAGGGGAGATATTAACTGACCTTCAGAGTTTTACTTAGTTTCCCTGCCAAAGCTAACAATAAGGTAGTTTTTCCTGCACCTGGTGGTCCCAAAAGCAATGTCATCCTGCCAAAGAACAAGTACATATTATTATATGTTGTGACAAGAGTAAGAGAGTTGCTCTCTGCTCCCAATATGTCTCAAAGTAACCTCTTGAAACCCATTCTCTTATGTACTCTTCCACTTGAATTAGCACACATAACCTTGAAAGGATCATGTATGTACTAATATGGAATGGTCAAGAAAACACCTGCCCATTGTGTTGGGTAAGGTGGCAATTAGGCCATTAGTGCAAGTTAGGCAAAGCACCCAACATAATGGGCAAGGATGAGGCAATTCCATGGCATTAAAAATTCTGGGGTGGCAGATTCAACAATTAAAAAATAAATAAAATCAAGTTTAACAGACACATTTTGGTCACTATAATTAGGAGTGTATCATTGCCAGAAGATTAGGTCATATAATGTGGTGAAGAAATTGATATAATCTGCCACCACAGACCTTAATGTCTGTGTGTCAAGAGAAGTAACTAACAGCTCAGGCAAGTTTTCTACTCTTTCAGAAAAATGAGAAACTTAGAAATGCTTCAAATTTCCTGAGAATTGGAAGGGCTTCATGAGACCTAGAGCAGAATCATTAAGGTCTGCCCAGGGTGGCAGATTATGTCATTTTCTTAACATATTAAATGGCATAATCTTCCGATGATGCATTATCATACACACATGTAATAGTAATCAGAATGTGTCTGTAGAACATTTTTTTTTTTCCTAAATAGTTGAATCTGCCACCCCAGAGCTTAATGTCATGGAATGGACTTGCCTTTGCCCATTGTGTTGGGTAAGGCATCAGGTGAGCCCATTAGGGCCTTTGCCAAGTAGCCCAGGGCAGCCTGGGCTTGACAACTCCATAGTATATGATGGCAACCTTAAGAAGAAACTCAAATGGAGAGTTCAAAGTCCCTCTTGTCATCCTTGGTTATGTAAAGAAGATGAAATTATACATGTTATGACTTTTAAGGCATGAAGAGCAAACCTTCCAGGTTTGATAATCCCACTGACATCGTGAAGAATGTTGAAAGTTGTCTTCTGTGCACGGGATAGGATAGTCTGCAGCAGCACAGAAAATGAATGTTAATTCTTGAATGTTCCTGGTAATGACATGATCCTGTGGGAAATTTAGCATCAAGATGATTATACACAGTGCTTTGTGCAACATTCCAATTTGAGAACATTCTGAGCAAAACTGTGTAACCCTAGGACTTGTGTGCAGCTGACATGTGACAATTTTGACAGAAGTTTTTGACATGAGAAAAAAGATCTGGGTGACAATTTCAGAAGCAGAGACTGTACAGTACCTCAAACAATGTCAACAAAAAATTGGGAAGGCTTGGCAACGCTCTGCCACCGACATGTACATTAGCAGTGATATCCAAGTGCTCAAACCGAACCTCGATTTTTGGAAGCTCAATCCCAACCCTGAAATTTCCCACACCAAAAAACCAGTTCACTATGTAGCCCATCAAATTATGTAAACTCCAAGAAAAACAAAACTCTTGTCAAGGACATACCATCCCAAAGGAGCTTCACCGCTTTGAGTTCCATCAAACCAAGAAGCTTCAATGCTCTGAGTTTGAAAGAAACCATCTGAAATAGGAAACTAAGGCTCTCTGTTATGAACATAAAAGCTCTTGAGAACCAAGTTCTTAGTGAAGCTGTTTTTTGCTAGTAGTTCTATAGTCTGAGCTTGCTGTAAGCACCTGCGTCAGGGAGGAGATGATGGTAACAATCTGAAATCCTAATCCTCCAAGGAGATTCCTGGATGGTAACAATGAAATCAGCCTAATCCTACAGAGTTTGATGAGCTTCTTCTTGCAAGCACCATCTCAAGGAGATTCAGATGGTAACTGCAATGAAATCAGGCTAATCCAATAGAATCTGATAAGCTTCTTGCAAGCAGGAGATGATGGCAACAAAGAAATCCTCATCCTACAACAGAGTCTGATGAGCTTCTTCTTGCAAGCACCATAAAGGAGATTGAGATGGTAAAAATTGTGAAATCCTAGTCTGAGCGCGCGCGCACTTCTACTGCACCTGTCAATTCGCTCCCGGAACTTGAGAAGGAAGCGCTCATTATCGTCCTCCGTGACTTTGAAGATCTTGGCCATAAGCTTCTTGCGATCTTCCTGGCTGAGCTGTGTGGCATCCACCTCTTGCGTCAGGACGTTCCCATTCTCTTCCACGCTCTTGAAGATGGACCTCCGAATGCGGTCATAAGTTGGCAGCTTCTGCAAGGCCGCCCATTTCAGCGCCTCCTCATCGTCTGCCTCCCGCTTCTTCGTCGAGCTGCGCGAGAACACATTATCTTCCGGCCCTCCCAATCCCGTATTCAAACCCGACGACCTTCCCACCCATGATATATCATCACTCATCTCCATCTCCTCGAGGCCTCCGCCGAGGTTTACTGCGAGGGTCCTTTTTCCTCCTCTTCTCCCCCCTCCGCTACTCCCGGATCGCAAGCTTAAAGAAAGACTGCGCGGCTTCAAGCGTCTCCTGACTGATCCGGCGCTCCTGCAGTAAAATATCCTTGCGACTTCTTCATCTCATCTCGGCGTCTTCATGACAAGAAACAGGAATTACTGTGGTTTGTGCACTTCAGTTCAACACAACTGCAGCAGCAGCAGCAGCAACTGAATTTGCAAATTTTGCAACTCAGAAACTGTGCAGCCGGGAGCAAGAAGATCTGGGACAACAACCGTCGTCGTCGTTCACCGTGAAAGCAGCTGCTCACAGCGGCTCCGTAACACTGTGTACTCTAGCACAGCAGCAGCAGCAGCGTCGTCGAGACGAGTTCAGAAATCATTTCCAACACGACAAGATCTTGTCTTGGCGATCAAACCAAAAGCACATATAACGAGACACAGTAATCTAGAAGTACTTTAGGCTCGCCGCAAGAAAGCTCACGAGTTCTCCTCGATTCCAGTGCGATGCTTTCCTGGCAGCAAAATCTTTTTCCAGCTGCGAACACGTGATTACTGCTAATCAGGTCATTAGTGCTAATCTTGCGATTAGTTCTAATCGGGAATCTATCTGAACGGTACCCTCCAATGCACACACAGTTTGGCGACGAGTCCAGTTGAGCCATGGACACCCTGCAAACCGGACCGGCCCATTTATTTGACTTATTTTGACCGGACCGTGCCAAGGAATGCCTAGAGAGCATCTGGTTCTGAAGAAGAGCAAACTTGGGTGGCGTGACCTTAGTTTTTTCATTTAATTTTTTTTTAAATAATGCAACTAATGCTTTCATTGCATGGTTCAAGAGTGGTTTTGTAAACAATATTTTTTTAAAAATAATTTGGTGAATTTTCGCAACTTGTTGATTTATTTATTTATTTTTCCTCCAAAAGAATGGAAGGGGGTAAAAAAGGGAAAATTTTGTGGTTTTAAAGGATTTTTTGCCTTTTTTCGAAACAAAAAAAAATAAAATCAATTAGCCACATCCAGACCTAGCCATTTCCTAGGTCGCCAGTTGTAGGAACGCTTTTGTAAAAATGCTACAGCTCACCTAGGACAATGATTAAAGGTAGAGTCCAGCCTTTTTCTTTTCTTTTCTTTTCTTTTGTTTCAGTGCAAACTTTTTTCGCACAAATTAGAAATAATAATAAAAATTTGTGTCTCTAGACTCTCACATCTTCCATGTTTTTTGAAGAAAATTTTGCCAAATTTTAATAAAAGAAAAAGGTTTGAAATTTTCTAGCCACATTCCCAATTGGCAAAACATCAAAGTATTGGGAGACTAAAAGGCCTTTAATGGAGTTTGTCTCTCTTTACAAGGTATAACGAAGTTTTGTGCTAGAATGAACTAAGTTTTGTGCTAGCAATATGGCAATCCTATCCCTATTATATTACTAGAGTGGTAGAGGTATTGCGACTCATATTTATTAGTTGTGAGGGTGCCCAAACTTCAATTTTTTCCCCTTTGTCATGTGCATCTTTGATAGGCCAATCCCAAGACAAATTAATTAACGAAGCTTACAGCACTCCCAAATCAAATATGTTGTAATAGGCTAATCCCCTCCTTTGTGTTGCTAAAGTAAGTTACAAGAGTAAACCTTCGGGCATACGGGATAAAGTGTGCATCAATTGCAATTGCTTTGATTAGTTGAAAATCAATCTCTTTCTCATATTCCACACCCCCGTCTCCAAAGCTCTCCAAAAGGAAAATCTCATATCTTTTCTTTTTTTTAATCATTTAATATTCAAACAACTTAGATGAGTTGCAATAAATATTGGGCCTCCTCTAAGCAAATGTGATTAATAAATCATCTATTTAGTAAATATCCAGTATTAGAAAAACAAAGAAAACAATAGATCTTAAATAAATCCTATGTGACTATCTTAAGTTCCCAAAATTTTGACATCAACAAAAAAAAGAATTTTCTTAACTTTCAACATTAGAACTAGGTAATTTTTTTTCAAAAAATTGACAAATTTTCTAAACAATAATATAATTCTCATAGAACCTGAAAAGACATTGCAGTGTAAAACCAACTACATACATCTAGATATTCATTACTTAGTGGCCACCTACCTATTGCCTTACCTACTTGATTTACCTACATAACCTATTTATTTACATTATAGGGCTACCCAAGTCAAAAATTAACATCGACAACTTAGTTGAAGTTCATCCACACCACAGTTTTTTTTTTGTTTTTTTGAGTGATGGGCCAAATTTTTTAAAAAGAAAAAAAATTGAACTTGGGAGGCACCTCATGTAATTAATTAATAGGAGAGGTGAATAATAGAAGCACGAATAAATACAAGATGTTGCTGCTATACTGGAAAACACAAGAGTTGGCCTCGTGATTACTGGATGGATGTCTGGATTCAATCTTCGTTTGTTTGCATCATTGGCTAATCCAAGGACTGCAATCAGTATAGGGGGAAGAAGGCCTGCTCCCATAGCCCCCAAGAGTAGGCTTGTATCATGTTTTGTTCTTTAATCCTTTTAGGGTTTTGCTCTGCACATGAATGTTTGTTGTCTGTTGCCAACAAAAGGTCCGGTTCAAGTCAGACAACATTTTAGTCTAACTTATCTTGTGATAATATGTGGCCGAAGCATCACCTTTAGCATGTGGAAGGTCAGTTCAATTATGGAAATGATCCTTCCATGCAGAGAGTTGCTTTTGGAATGCAAAGGAACAAAAAAAAACCTTGGCAGTGCTAAGTTTGCTTTGATGGCAAACATATTGCCTATACTTTCCATAGAGAACTCATTGCAATTGTCCAGTTGCTTTGCAGTGAAATGTGGGTTTTAGTCATATACTACATTGACAATTCCCCATCTTCTTCCCGTAAGTCCTTCTATGGGTGATAGCCATTGGAAGGACATGGCCGAGCAGGCTGATGGGTAGTTGTGAGTCAGGTCTGACCAATGGCCATCATGTGCTAGGCTGTTGGGAAGAGATTCTGCCACATCAGTAAGAACTTTGTAGACTATTTGCTAGACCTCATGATGTTATAACTAGGGGATGGATGGATGGATGGAAGGATGGATGGATTTCACCTCAATGAAGCTTAGTGAGAAGAATGGAGAAGAATGGAATCCGTATAGAGTTCCGAGCATCTCTGCCCACAGCAACAATACACACTATTTTGGATGAAGTATAGCATTTATGTAGTGTGAAACTCAAAGGGGACCTGTACACATGTAACTGTAAAGAGGGCCAACAAAAGAAAATGACTGCTTTGGATTATTGGACATGCTAATTCATTCATTTCCTAGGAGCTCTTAAGTGCCCCCAGCCCCTTTGTGTGTAGGTTCTTTTGGGGGTTGAGAGGGGGGCGGTGGAGTGGGCCATGCCTTGTATTGGTGCTCAGATAGCTGCAAATGCAGGATGAAGTATCTGTGGCCTGTTATGATCCTTGCTTGCTTGCTTGCTTGGCAGAAAGGAGCTTGGGAGTGAGTGTCATGGGTGGGGTTGAGTAAGTAAGGAGTAATTGTTCTTGTCAGCTAGTTCAATCAATAGAACCTTCTATGGAAAGTGAGCTGAAGAATTTTGCTACGTTTTTCTACTAACAATAACTCATCAATCAAGTATTGGGGGCGGTGAATATATATGTGAAACTAAATGTTTAAAAACCAAAAAAATGAAGTGATTTATGGGTTTTTCAAATGCCAATATTTGAGGGACAAATATAAGGTGGATTTCTACATATGGTTTGAGTAGGTAGCCAAAAATATAGAAGGATGTTAAAAAAATTCTACTTTGTGTATTGGGAGGGGGGATTGGGGGCAAGGATTTTTTTCATTTTTCCCTGGTTCCCACTATGTTCCCTTTAAGTTATGAATGGGTTCTCAATAGTTTCCCCAAGTTTCCAATGGGTTCCCCAACATGTTCTCCATAGCAAATGCTGTCCTCCTTTCACCTATATAGGTGGGCCAAAGGGGAGGAACGCTATAGTTCAAATAGAAGGGAGCCTCCATAGTTTTTTTTTAAAAATTTGAGTGATGGGCCAATCAAATTGGCTCGTTGCAAAAAAGAAAAAGAAAAAAAGATAGGCAATCTCTTCACAAAAAGCATTATTGAATGGTCCCAAAAAGTGTATACAAATGTACAGAGTAATTTTCAGATCCCTATTTCAGATCTTTTTGCTTCCCAACGGATTCTTGACCATCAGGGCCACCTTTGTCCTTAAAAGACGTCAACTTGAGTTATTTTTGTAGTCAGAATGGCCATTTCAGCCATTCTGACGCCCTATTATCATTGTCCTGAATCCATGGTTTTTGGGTCATTGCATGAAAGAGTTGCAGACGAGAGAGTGTACACACAACTATTTTGGTGTTTTATCAAGTGCCTTTTTGGTTTCCTCAATTTTTGTGATGTAACGGCTTTGGTGATCATCCATAAGAAGATTTAGCCAAATTCGGCTATATGAAAATTTTGCCAATTTTTTTATATCACAATTTTTTTCTAATAAAAACCACCCACCCCTTAGCAGATTGCAATGTGTCGTTTCAATCTATAAGAGAGAGCTTGCCAGGTAATTAATTGTCTTGAATCTAAACCTTGTTCACATTATTCACCTTGGATCTTGGATTTGAAGGCAATTCTAATAAGGCCATTGGTTTGATGTTGCTTCAACATTACACTACTACTACCAGGTGTCTAGATAGAATGGTGAAGTTGCATCCACAATTTCTCTCCATGTTTCCCTCCATGTTTCCTTCTCAGCATCATTCACAACATCCATGACCCAAGGGGCATTTGGCCATGTGGGTGAAAATATTTTGGACACTCGCTCAATTTGTAAAAGTACTCTAACCGAGTGAATGGAATTTGCTTCTAACGATATTTTCACAAGTTAATAATTTGTCATGTTGTTACATAACTGACATGGAGTGAAGAAATCAAGTTGACCACTTTAAGGTACTGCTCCCCCAATGGGTGGGTGGCTTGTGTTTTTTTTTTTTT
>Ga0209208_10005448_pt1 | contig 17738 bp, 20 predicted proteins | sample S1TSphfallax_3_FD_187694 | JGI IMG/M metagenome (GOLD analysis project Ga0209208, IMG submission 187694) | Host-associated microbial communities from peat moss isolated from Minnesota, USA - S1T2_Fd - Sphagnum fallax MG (SPAdes) (version 2) | ecosystem: Host-associated > Plants > Peat moss >... | reverse complement strand
CAAATACCAAATCCAAATCTATAATATTCAACAACAGAATCTATAATTTTCTACAAATACTTACATATCTCCTCTAACTCCAAAACTATGTGTTTACCAATGTTCTTCACTTCCCCAAAACTCCCACTCTTGGATAGTCCACAAATCACCATCAACATGAATCAACAAAACTAAACAAGAATTCAAAATTCAAACTGCCAATGTCCAATGACCTATCCCTATTTGTAATGCTTTGTAAGTCCCCAAAAACAATGTAATCTACCTACTCTTTTAATAACACCCAAAAATGGTTTAGTTTTTTGCACAAGTAAAAGAGAGTAGATTGAAAATTAAATAAGATAACATAATAAAAACATGGTGTTTTTTTTTAATTTTGTAATGAAGTGATTACAAAATTTGAAAAACCTTTGCATAATAAAAATAGATAACAAGTATGTTTGAAAATGACTGGTTAAATTGAATTTAAACATACTTTTTCATTAAAATTTTGATAAATTCTACTATAATATTTAAACTTTGAAAACTTTCAAGTACATTTTAAAACTACATCATGTTGAAAATGAAGAATATTCAATATTCATTTACTTTCACATACTTGTATTTTTAAAAAATCTATTTGAATGCATATTAAATATGTGATTAATCAACATCATTGTGATAAAATTAAAAATTATCCTCATGTTGATCATTAAATAAAAAAACATTTTTACTTTTAATACATTAAAATTTGTTATAACTACTTTTTTTTTAATGACAAGGAGCAAAAATTATTTACTTTACCTTGTCAACACCCCATTATGGTTGACCAATTGAGAACATTCATTTCTTTTTATTGACATTAGTATAAAACATTATTAACATGCACATTGTTTTTAATTCAAAACAATTTTACATTATTTGATTTTAATACTTCATCCAAAATATATTGGAAAAGCCATTTTACTATTGTTGGGCATGCTTTAACTTCAAAATATTTCAAAAACACTTACTTAAAGACTTAGAAATTCATATTTTGAATCCTTTGGAAGTTGAAATGTCTTTTATGCAAATATCATGTATCATTTTGAAAGTCAACCATTGAAAATCAATTGAACTTTAAGGGTGTGTAATTGATTTTGTTATAATACCTAAAGTGAAATTTATGCTTTTTGATCCTTCAGAAGTTCAAAAACCTTTTGTATAAAATGTCATGTATTGATCACAAAAGTGAGACATGGAAGATCATATATGAACTTTAAGACATTCAACATTGTGTTGATGTTCATCTTGTGATACCTCAAATGAACTTGTTTAAGAACTTAGAACCTATGGAAGTTCAAAAAGTTTTTTGTGTTGAACCACAATTGATCTCTTCCTTGAAAAATCAAATTCATGAAGTTATCATAGGTTTTTTAAAGCAACTTGAGAGGCCATTCAACCTTAAGGAAAAGTGGCCTACCAATTCATGTGATTCTTGATATTTTTAAAAGTTGTCATTGGCCATTGCTTAAATATACTATTTTTTCCCAACTAATGTGCAACAATTTTTTTTTCAAAAGAAGCATTATATGATTATTTTTTAATTTGTTAATCACCATTTGAAACAATGTTGCAACCAATGTGCAAAAGTTAGAATATAACAATTCAACCGCATTTCAAAAATCCACTCCATTGCATTAATAAATTACATCATAAATCCACTATAATTGTTGAATAACTAAACCTCCTTTATTTCTTTCTTTTTTATGTTTTTGGCCAAAGAACCATTCACCCAATCAAGTGTTGAATCAACAAATATCTTTGGTTATACTATTTGATTTGTTGATTTAGATCAATGCTAATTGGAGCAAATCATGCATCCATTCTTGGACACCCACTAATTCTATATGTATGCTTAAACAACAAATTAAAATGAATGATACAATGTATATTTATATGTATATATGTATGAAAAGTATAACATATATGTATGTGATTTGTATAAAAGACTGATTTACTATACAAAGAATTGCTAAGATTAAAATGCTTATCAATACAAACAAGCAAAATTCCTTAATGCCACGGAATGCACCCTTAAGGTTCACTCTATTTCCTAGTGCCTTTACTAAGGTGAGAACAATAGTTCATCACTTAGGACAAGGCCTATTAATGTGATCTAAGTGCGTCACTTGAAACTAGAATATTGTGGATGCAGAATGTGCCCTAGGGGTCATTTTCTTACTCAAAAACTTAGCAAACGTGGCAAAATTGATTAAGGAATCCAAGTAAGGGATTACACAATAAAGTTTATTTTGCTGCTATCTAAATTGAAACTTTGCTTGCAAACTACACAAGTTGTAGAGGAGAGGGCCTATTAGGGTGAACATTTGGGGGGAGAGGGGGAGGAGGGTGCACTTGGCATAATTTGCTCATTTATTTGATTTTGAGGTTGGGGGTGGCGTGGTAGCCTGGGAGTGGCTGGCCAACACCTTGTTATGAACCATAATAACTCCTGTGTGCTTTTACCTAGTGCAGTGCTATGCCCCCTGTGCAGAAATAAGGCCCCTTTGGAGTGGGAGTGTCTTTAAAATAAGGCCCCCTCCTTGGTTGTATGTACCTTAGGTGGGCCCTTATTTCAAGAACACCCTATTCCTCCTTACGTCTTACCTTACCCGTAAAGACCAATGTTGGTTGGGTATTAGGGCCCACCTAAAGATTGACAAGGGTTTCGAGCCAATCCTCACAATGCAATCCACTGGTTCTCATTTTCTGGTGAGAATGGGGAATACCAACTTGGAGGTTCTCATGGTAGTGAGAATAACCGTTTTTTAAAACCCATTTAGGGTATCATAGGTTAGTCTAAGGCCTGATACCTATGAGTGGTATAAATGTCATTTCCAGAGTGATGTTTAGGCGTTTACACGCTAGGTTCTTTTTTTTTTACTTTTCTTGAAAATCAGTTCAAATGAAAATAAATGAATTTTACAATTTTAAAAATCAAATGGTATTTTGGAAAACTGATGAATGATAACCAATTATAATGAAAAATGTGAAAACCGGCCTACCTAAAGATTGACTTGTAATTATTTGGGGGAAATCTGAACCCATAACGTGTAGGCCTATCACAATATAAGTAAATAAAATTCCAAGAACGGGGACAATTCTTGAAAAGTATTGTGAGAACAAACCTTCGTGGTTCTTTTAAAAAATGAGAACTGCCCAACATTGATAAAGACATGCTCCCATTTTATTTTAGTGTAATTGGAGGGCATGTTAACCAATGAATATTTTTCCCTCCACCGTTTGGGTGACCAGAGCAGGCATTCATCTTTTAAATTGTGTCCCCCATTTTATTTTGTTTTTTCCCATGATACATGGGGAGTATCATCACAAGGGGAAAAAAATCAAAGCAACTCTTTACCCTAGATAAAGCCCTCAGCCATGGGCTTTACTGAAAACGAGCTCTTATTCCAGTAAAGCCCATGGCTGCAGGCTTTTACCCTATACAGAATATGCTCCTAATAGGCACTAGGTACAAAAAAACCTGCCCTAATATTTAGACGACCATTGCCAGGTACAAGAACTCAGGAAGGATCTTCTGAAGTGGAAGCTCATGGCCTCTGAAAATTTGGGCAGGTTTCTAGGATGGAGAAGGGCCTCTCAGCCCTTCCTTGTTTTGCGGTGGCCATTACGTGCGCTATTGCCCTGCGGCACCTCAAAACAAGGAAGGGCCTCTGGCCCTACCCTTCTCCTATACATGAAAGTGTTAAATAACAAGGGGTGTGTCACACTGTGGCCTTGCCATTTACATTAAAAAGCATCTTAAGGCAAAAGAAGAATTATGGAAACTCAAATATTTCATCATGCCAAAATGTAATCTTCAAAAAATCCTCTCAAAGTAACCAAAATCCTTCAAGATATTATAACTCTGTAACTAATCTCAAGTTTCAACACAAGCCAAAATATCATGTTTCAAAAATCCTCATATAGAAATAAATAAACCTATTATTATTACCTAGGGACCTATAAAAATCCGTTAAGCTACTATACTCTATAATGAATCTAAACACAATATCCTTGCCATGGTAGGCAAGACCAACAATGTGGGTGTTATGTTTTGTCAAGTTTTGTGACAAAACATAACACCTACTTTTATGTATAGTTCCGGTGGTGAGAGAAAGACTTCCTCAACAGCTCTCTCTCTCTCTCAGAGACTGGAATAATAAAATAAATAGAGGTTGTTGTACTAGACCAGTTAGTTTGTATTTTTAGTAGCCACTTTCTGAATCCTACCGTTGCAGTGGTACCATGCTGTCCTTCTATTCCTCACATGTGTCTCAATTCTTTTCTAGCCTTGTTTAACTAAGTATTTGTGTTTGTGATGATTGTTGGCGTTTTTCGTTGTTGGGTTGGAGTAGCAATTCAATTTTTGTTGGGGAGAGCTTTGACAGTATCGTTTGTAGTTGTGGCAGTAGTTTGGTCATCAAGTTTCCTCCTCTTTCTTCTTCATATACAGCCATTATGATGATGATGATGCAGTTTGTCTTAGCTAGACGTTGTTGCTGCTGCCGCTGATGAGTCCTTTGAAGAGGAGGAAGGAGGAGGACTTAGGACCAGAGGAGGAGTAGGAGGTTGTTTTGATTGAATACCCCCATGCATCCATATGGAGATGGAGCTGCTCCTCCTCATGGTTGCCAGAGTTGTTTCCTTCTTGTGTCCACTGTTAGAGTTTCTGACATTCTAATTGTTTCTATGAGATTCTTCTTCTTCGGTTGCTATTCTTCCATGATGCAGATGATGATGCAGCTGCGGGTGTGAATGATTCCACATTCTTTCCATTGGGATCCAGTTTTTTTTTCTTTCTTTCTTTGTTTTTTTTTTGGGGGGGTTGGTTTGGAGCTCATGGCGTCCGACATTTCCACTCTCCTGCTACTTAGTGTTTCCGATGTAAATATCTCTCCTCCCTCTGCCCTTCTTTTTGCACTTCGTCATGAGATGAATGCCGTTTATGGGTTCTCACATCTAGCTTCAGTCGAAACTAAAGAGCTTGAGTACGTTGCAAATGCACAGATTGTCTCTCTTGCTGTTGTTTTTTGGTGTATAGTAGTGCCTGAGAAAACCCAAATTGCTACAGGTGGAGCAAGTGGTGGCAAAGATGCAGGAGCTTCAATGCAGTATATCAGCATTACATCCTCCTGGAGATCCAGCAAAGAACACATCCAGCAGGTGCTTCGGAGGATCTATTATCCTCTTGCAACCAACCCCATGCTTGTTTGCTTACTACCATTTGTCTTCTGTATAATAAAGGTAGGTTTTGGTCAAGTTCCACTTTTGCAACAGAAGTGTTTACAAAAAAAAGAAGGCATACACAATCGAACTCAAGAGGAACAACAGTTTGAACAACAAGGAAAAAGCTCATAAACTCTCTCGCCTCCAACTGAAATCAAAATCCAGCAATAAACGAGAACCACCCACTGCTGCTATGTGTGCAGGATAGTGAACCTCTTGAGAAAAGCTGAGGCAGAAGAAGAGCCATCTCCAGGTACAATCCTTTCAGTGTTAATCATGTCAAAAACTTTTGTCTCAGTTACACATTGCAGATTTCTACATCTTCTGTAAAGGACAGCAGCCTGAATCTCTAGCATCCACTGAGAGAGATAGAGATCTATACAAGAGAGAGGGAGGTTTAGGGTTTAGGGGATGATTTAGGGGCAAAGTATAGTAGTCCTGAGGAATGTAGTACAGTAATGCGGAGTTTTGTTGCTGCAGCAGCTACGTGGAGCCAGTGGTCAACAGCTGCCAAACAAGTGCATGAGGTTGTCTCTGAGATTTCAATGGCGAGTCAGTTTGCCAAGCAGATTGCAAAGAAGGTTTTTGCAGGTGGCTTTATCCAGGATAACTTACAGAAGAGCTTTGATGATGACTCCTTCCAGACAGCACATAGACTGCTACTACCATCCTTGATGGCATCTGATGGGTATGGCAATGAGACTGATGCAAAGTCCCCAGAAACAGCGCAGAAAACAGAGATGATGACAACTGCCTTTGTGGATTTGAGCAATGACAAAACTCTGCTTCCAAGTACGACACTGCTGAACATGAAAACTGCAACTGCCAACAAACGAAATGTAGCAAAACCACCACACCTATTCAAGGTAGTTGTGGGTGCAAAATCGGGTTCTGTTGCAGGCAGCTTTCAATCTCTTGAGGCACACAAAATTGCTCCTTCTCCTGTACTACTACCTGAAAGAAGAAGATCTGGCATACTTGTGAGCAAGTTGCAAACACCCAAGCACATTCCAGCTCTGGCATCATCATGTCGCAGATCTTATCCCAGTCATGGAGTGGCAGTGCGTCGTAGCATGGAGAAGAAAGTGAAACTCAGGCGTTCATCAGAGCTGGGCAGCATAGATGGGAGGACAGTTCGTCTCTGCAAACTTTCCACCACTGAGGGAACTGCAGTTGTGAAGAAACAAGCAACCAAAGAAGAACCAGGGAGGGCAGTAGCAGACATGTATTCCTCCAAGACTGGTGACAATGAGGTGATCATCAGTCACTCAGTAAATCCTGTATCCTTGTCGTCACCACCCTTAGTACTACCCCTCAGTAGTGCTGTGAAGAAGGTGGAGGAGTCATCATCAAGAAGCAAGAAGACAAAGAAATGGCTCCCTCAACGGTTCTCCTCCAAAGCAAAGCCAGAAACTGGAAAAACTGCAGCTATTACAAGACACAAGACAAGAACTCCATCCAAGCCCCTCCCAGCTTTGATAACTAAACTTCCTCCCAGAAAGCTGATGAATTCTTCTACTACAACAACAACAGCAATCCCATCTGCACAAGCATTACTGGATCCAGCAGACATGAAACTGAGCAGCTCCAAGACAGTGCCACCACCTCTTCTTCCCTTACCACCTGCCCGCCAGGCAGCAGAGAGGAAGAGAATTGCAGCTGAGGCTGTGATCAAGAACAGCAGTTCAGTGGTGACAGCTGCAAATGTTCAGGTTGGCACAAAAGCGGTGGTGACTGTGTCCTCTTCCAAGTCTGTGACTGACTCCAGGATCAGCTTGAAGAATGACAGCAAACTCTTTGAAGAAGCTGACAGTGGTATTCTATTGACAAGATCCAGGGAGCAGCAGGAGAAAAAGGTTGAGGTGAAAGACAGTGCTGCTAATCTTAAATCAACTTGCAGCAGCATAGATTTGAGAAGAAGGGATGTGGAGGAGGGGATGGAATTACCTCCACTAGTAGGAGGGGTAGTAGTACCCAGCTTGCTGAGAATGGGATCAGGAGCTGGCAAGGAGAATAAACACAACAGTAGTAATTTAGTGCGAAGCTCATCTGTTGGGAACCAACAACAGAAGAGCAGTAGTAGTAGGAGTAATAAGCCACCCTTGACTGCAGAAAACGGTAGAAGCTCCTCAGGTCAGCAACAAGCACTCTACTACTCAGAACCTTATTCTTTCTTCTTTACCTTTGAGATTTCTTTGGAGAAAACTGGGGTTCAAAAAGCTAATGTCTTGGCAACAAGATCTCAGCATGCTTGGTTTTGGCATTGATGGGTTAATGCAGGAAAATCATTACTGACTCGCGCAAAAAGCTGGATGAGTCTCCAGTCTACTAAGGATCATCGTGACAATGGAAGAGGAGTTGGAGGCAGCAGAAGAGGAGAGGTGGTGTATGGTTGTTTGTCATCATCATCATCATCAGCAGCACCCAAGCCACTTCTCGCCAGATGAAAACATCTCTCTTACTCAAAGCAAGAAGCTATCTTACATTGCTGGATGTGGTCTAAGCCCTAAACCCTTCACACTGTCAATTGCTATAAAGGTAAAATTTCTTGAGGGAGCCTGTCACAACCTCCCATCTCAGTGGCAGCAGCCTTCAATTCCATCTCATTGCAGGTTTCTCATCTTCAATAGAGGCAAAAAAGTTTTGTAGATAGAGCTTCATGTTGCTTGTGGGAAAAGACACATACATAAATATATATATAGTCAACTGGAAAAGGTGCAAGTGTGCCTGCCTTCCTACTGAGGCTCCTTCTTTGGAGTGCTGATCATTCAGTGACCTTTGACTGAGAGATTACTGTATCAACTTGAGGTTTTTGATAAGCTCTATCCAAAAAGACCCAACAGAAAGACAGGAAATTATTAGCATGTCCTTTCTGGTCTTTATTTACATAGTTGCTTTACAACAGCTTGTGTAATGATTTTTCTGGCAAAAAGCTTTTGCCTGCTGCTGCTGCTGCATCACTGATTCTGTATAGATTTCTACTTGCATCTTGCGACAAAGCAGATTGTTAGTGATTGTGATGTCAATGAGAGTGCCCCCTCTTTTGATTCCAGCACTGGTTTTCACCTTCACTGAGCAGTGAATATGAGAATTTCTGCAATACAAAAATCATCATATAAAATGGTATCAGTGATGTGGATTTTACACAAAGGGATATCATTAGTTCATCATTGGTTCATCATCAGTCATGTTGTGAAAAAAAATCCACACACTTATCAAACTTCTAATGTTGCTGAATACACACACCACCACCACCATAAAAGAAGAAAGCTAAAAGTCAACAACCTGAAAAATCCTTCTGATCAGGAGGTGTGGGTACAACAGCACATGATGGTGTCTCACTCCCAGAGCAACCAATATCCATGCCTCCTGCTGCACACCAATTCATTCTCTCCCAATTGTCTCGAAGAATGCCCTAAGCATCCCACAAATGCACAGTCACATCTCTATTGCATGTATATCCTCCGAGCATAGCCAGCAAGAAAAGCAAGCAAACCTTCAAGCTGTTTTCTTTTCTCTCTGTCTTCTGCTCTCCTGACTCCACAAATGTAGATATTACACATATGTTTTTCCCTTCACCTTTCCCTTCCTCATTTGAAAGTTCTGTCGCCTTCCTTTCTGCTGATGTTTGCAGGTTTTTTGCTGCCCTTTTGGATCCATCCATCAATGTCTGCACTCTGGAAAACTCCTGACAGGAAGACTGTGAAGTGGTGAAACTACTTAGCAAAAGTGGAAATGGGGGAGAGACACACACGCAAACAAATCCTCGTTGAAAAAGGGGAGGGACACAAGAAGATTGGCGGCAAATGGATTGATTTGCCTCTCTTGCTTCTTTTTCTTTCTTTCAGAGGCGCCAAGAATTCAGCACGATAAGATTAGAGAGGATGCATGCAAGTGAAGGAATGGGTCATCAGAAGAAGAATTAGTGGGCAAGCAATCTATATACAGCAAGGAATTGTTGTGGGTCCTACAACTTCTGATCCTGTTGGATATATAGTTGTGCAGAATCAAAAGAGAGGATGAGAAAATTCGGCAAGTAGCGGAAGAGTTGTGGAGAATCTTTCTGCTGTTTGTTTTGCAGATCTCGAGAGTTTCTGTTTTCTGTTTGCAGAGAGATCTCTGTGTCTGTCTCTCTTGAATTGAGGAGTGGAGGATATAGAGAAACAAACCAGAGTAGAAAACGGAGGTGGGGAGAGAGAATATTTTTGGAGGTCTACATGTGTGTTGCTCGGAGCGTCAGGTATTTGCACATTCATCAGGATCCAGAAACGGAACTGGGTGGAAGCAGAAGAAGAAGAGGAGAGAGAGAGAGAGCGAGAAATTGCGAAGGAGGGGATGATGATGATGTCGACCCATTTGAGCACCACAACAGCAGCGAGGATTGCAAACTTTGCCGGCCACGAGAATGGGCGGAGGAATGTGCTGCAGCAGCAGAGCAGGCAGCCTCAAGTGTTGATTTCGAGTTTGAGAAACAAGAGCAGCAGAATGGAGACGAAGAAAAAGAGCTTACAACAGCAGCAGCAGAGACAATTGCGAAGGAAGTGCAGCGGATTTGAGACTGCGACAACAACAACCAGAATTAGGGTCTATGGAGGAACCACCACCAAGTGCAAAGGGGCGCCAGGCATCAGCGAGAAGGAGTTTGATGAAGTTGTGTTGGAATCAAAAGTACCTGTTTTGGTGGATTTCTGGGCTTCTTGGTGTGGACCTTGCAAGCTCGTTGCACCATCCATGGACAAAATTGATCAGGTGTTTGTTCTTTCTTTCCTCCCTTCTCCATTCCCCTTTCTCCTCCTCCTCCTCCTCCTCCTAAACTCCCCCTGGTCCCCCTGCTCCTCCTGTTTCAGCCTAGAAGAAGAAGCATCACAGTTTCTGTACCCTCTTTTGAAGACTGGCAGAAGTACCATTCTTTGAACACTCTCAAAGATGCTGGACCACATGGGTACTATGCCCATAAAACCTGCACTTGCTTCTCTTGCAAAAACAACAGAATCATGACAATGTAAGGAAGAATTCACCTTCATCATCATCATCAGCATCTTCTTCTTCTTCTTCTTCTTCTTCTTCTTGTTTGTGGCTTGAGATGAATTTTCCAGCAAGAGCATGGGATTGCTGTGTTTTGCATGATGGATCTCTCTGATCTTGTGTTTTCATTGGAAGTGCTTTGATCCGTGTGTTTGTTGTTGTTCAAGAGCTGCGCATCTGAACTCTAAAGAGAGGGCAGGGCTGGCGACTGACTGAGTGGGTGTGTGTAAAGGAACTCTTTATCTCTATGTTTTCATTGCTCCTATCCATGTGTTTGTTGTTCAAGAGCTGTGTGCATCTAAACTGTGAAGAGAGGGGAGGGGGACTGACAAAGTGGGGTCTTTGTTTTTCCTTTCTGTGCAGAAATATTCTGGACAGGTGAAGGTGGTGAAGGTTGAAACCACAGAGAATTCAGAACTGGTGGAAAAGTACAAAGTCTATGGTCTACCAACCTTGATTTTGTTCATAGATGGGAAAGAGGTACCTGGAAGCCGTCATGAGGGAGCAATTTCTTTTGCCAAAGTTGAATCCTTGCTGATGTCTTTTCTTCCTACTCTTGTACCTTCATAGACAGACAGACAGATATTCTCTTCAGCCAATGGTGTTTTTTTCCCCCATTCCTCTTTCTTAGAGTGTCTTCTTAGTGCATCATCATCATTATCATCATAATAGATGGACACTGGAACTAAAGTAATGCTTCAGGATTGCCATTTATGATTTTTGATGATGGTCAAAGGAAACTTTCATGTTGTTTCTTTGCAACAGTGAGGGGTTTTGTGTCATGAAATTGTGTCAAGCCCACAAGAGTTTTGTTTTGCAAAGTAGAGAACAGTTTTGTTGTCACATAAACTTCATATTGTTGCTTTCCAACAGTTCAGTTTTGTGTTTTATGAAAATTGAGTCAAGCTCCATCACATCATTCCTTCTCAACAACAAAAATTCAAAGTTTGTGACATGGACAACTGTTTATTGATACCTAACTGGAAAGGCGGAAGTAGGACACCCTCTAGACATGTCTATGGCATATGTTATTCTGCAGTGGTTCCATCAGATGTGCATAAATCCATTTGGAGAAACAACAGGCATCACTTCGTCGGCAAACGCTCTCAAGGGAACTGACCCATACTCAATTGTCTATATTGCTCCCTGTCACTTGTATACATGGCAAGGAAGCTCATTTTGTAAGTAAATGGGTCTGCTGTTGTTTGTATAAAATATGTGGTGTGTACCTAGCTGTGCGCATGGCAAACAAGGGAATCACACTACGAACTATTTCTAACTTTTCTAAATTTCTGTCAAGAAAATTCAACTTGTGCCTCTTGCAGTAAGCATATGTTATTAGTCAGAGTAAAAATATTTCCATCTTTCTTTTAAAGGTGAAATCCTTTTTTCTGGTAAATTTTAAGAGGAAGATGCCTTCGGTACTTCTCATGTGGTATGGTGGCCAATGGGAGGATCAGATTTTTTCAACTGTCAGTTATTCGAGAAATCTTGCTGTTTTGAGCAAAAGACCGAAGCTTTTCAAATGACTCTACAGTTGCACCACTGAATGTCACCATGGAAAGGAAGACTTGAGAGAGTCCGGTTTGCATAGAATTAAGGGTCATGAACCGAGTGTCTTGAATAGACTTGCGCTCTGATTCTTTTTCCTCTGTGTATTTCCTATTGGCTGAGTCGACCCGAATCCTACATTCAGCCACCTCAGCACTCTCCTGAATTGCATTTTCTTCAGGCATCTGCTGCTGCTGCTGCCCTCCTTGCTGTTCAGCTGTGGAGTATGGTATGATGCTCTGGTGGTGGTCACGATTCCTTGCATTGGCAAGTGCAGCTTCTCTTTTCTCCACCTCCCTTTTATACCGCTCTGCTTTCTGTCTATGTCTAAATTCCTGCTCCTGTAAGCGAGCCATATCTCGAACAACAGCAGCAAAATTCAGAATAGCTTCAGGTGCATCTTTATCAGGAAGAGTGTCAAGTGAACTCTGCCATTGTTGACAAAACGCATAAATTGGAGTAGTGCCTGCTTTATGGCATGGGGAGAGAAGTGGTGTAGGTGATGTGAATCCGTTTGTCAAGCGTGCATTTCTGCTGTTTCCACGGTCATCAAAGCTCATGTGGAAGCTTACACTCAGCCGTAACCACCCATTCAGATTCCTCATGTAATTTCTGAGCATTGCCACAACCTTGACAAATGCATCTCCCCACCTACCCACAACATCGAAAGAAACAGATGAGTGAGTGAGTTCCTCCTACCGATTGGTTGTAAAATTTCAGGATTTTCAATATGAACAGAAACCAGAAAAAGGAAAAACAGAGAACAAAAGGCATATTTTTTGAGGACAAGTATAGTACTTGAAAAGTGAAATTTCAAGGTTCAGAGTGGACTGATGATGAAAGGCAGTTGTAGGTTCCGCAGGTGCTCCCTTGTGAATTGAGTTCATGGCTTCCAATGCTCTTCTCTGGGCTTGATGACAATCCCTCATGTCCTTCCACATTGCAATCAACCTGCCCAAGAAAGCAACAATCAATGAGGTTCTCTCTCTCCCTCTCTCTTCAGCCCCTTTCAACATCAATTTTACACTTTCAGTAAGGGGAGTGAGGACCTGTTCCACAATGTACATTTTCAAATACAGTGGATGTACTTGTGGATAGTTATGAGATCTTTCTCCCTTGTGGCAAGGTACAAAACTTCACATCAATTGTTGTGGAAGTAGCTGCAACTGTGCACTAAGCTTAAATCATGCAGCTTAAATCAACACAGGTCCAGAGAACAGATGGAAACTCACATAAGTAGCAGTTCTAACAGTTGTGGATACAGTTCTTCATCCCGTAGTCTTTGGATGTTGACAACAGCTGCATCAACAGCTTGACTGGCAACATGCTTGCGGGTTTGGAGGTTTTTTATAATTGCCTTGGTTTTCTGTGTCATAGTTGACTCCTCGCCCTTCTTCTCTTGTCGTGCAAAAATCACATACTTCTTCTCCAGCTCAAGCCTCAGCACCTCTTCCTCCTGCCAGTCACAAACAAATGGAGGAGGATAAGTAGGCCGCCACTTCTTCCATACCAAGAAGACACAGAAACTGGATCTCAACAACCCAACTGAGATAGTAGACTTCTATGGATTATGCTTGAAAGGCCAGGTGAGAATTACCTTGACTTCATTGTAGAGCTTCTTTTCCCAAGCATATAAGCGATCCAGAGTCAAAACATGACTCCCACTAGCACCACTGCCCACACCACCACTGCCTTCATCATTCCAAGTTATACTGCTCAAATTGCTCAAACTTCTCATGCTTCCACTGAAACTGCCATTGTCGTCCAAAATACTTGCACTTCTCATATGACCTGGAGGTGAGTTAAAACTCCGGGAATTGAAAAACGTTCTTGCTGACTCACCCACACCTGCTCATATTCCAGAAAGAAATACAAAGTGCATTATCAAATAAGAGGAGAAAAAAACCTGAAGCACATGCACTGATGGATGCAACCTTTTGGTGAAGAAGAAGACCATGAAGAAGAAGAAGATGGAGAAGCAGAAGATCTGTCAACTTACCTTTAAGCCCATCAGAGCAAGTAGAAGGCAACTTTCTGGTTTCAAGAAACTTGGACACAGCATCACTACTCTCGACAGCCTTCAAGAAAATGTCATCAACTTCCCTAAGAACATCCAGAAGCTCTCGCCCTTGTCCCCTAGGTAGTACTTGTCCTGCTGCTGCAACAGCAGGAGTGACAGCCATATTATGATGATCATCATTATGCTTTATTCCCTTTCCATCATCATTGGCACTTGTTGGAGCAACCGCAATTTGAGTGACTGCCAATGCTTGAAGAGCTCTGTCACTTGTTGTTGACTCCGCACCCTTTGCATCATCAGAATCCTGAGGGGAAAACCAAAAGCCCAAGTCCAGAATTTAGCAGCTCAGGATGACAAGCATTGCACTCTTCTCAGCTGACAAATCTGTCCTGAGGGGAAAACCAAAAACCCAACTCAAGAATTCAGCAGCAGGATGATGAGCATTACACTTTTTCTCTGCTGACAAATCTGTTCATATGCATTTGTCCTGACAAATGGGTTTTAGACAAATTCTTGCAAGAAAGATATGCCAGCCGGGTGGCATGATTGTTGATTGATTGATCAGCATTCAAACTTGAGAAGAAAACATGCAGGGAGAAAGCAAGGGAGAGTGTTGTTGTTGTTGGGTTTACCGGAGGACAAGGTCCATCGATATCATCATCCTCATCATCCTCATCATCATCATCATCATCATCAACTTCATCGTCCTCCCCATCTTCAAGGTCTGGAAGTCCTCGAAGTCCTTGCCCTTCTTCTTCATGCTTATGCTGCTGCACGTGGCAGAATTCTTGGACATGGTCATTCTCCTCATCATCATGACTCTGCAGAAGAAGAAGATGTGTTTCCGCCTTTGATGGTTGGTGCTCCATGTAATTCACATGAAAGGCAGAGACGGAGGAGATGGGTGATGATGGCCTGAATGGATCGAGAAAGTATTCATCCCAAGTGTTTGTGGAAGCAGCACTTGCTGTTGTTATTCTGCTTCTTGTTCTTCTGCTTCTGTTGTTTCTGTTTCCACCATCATCCTCATTGCCACTACTTGGAGGTGGAGGAGGTGGTAGAGCTTGTGCAAGCCAGTCATCATCCCTCGGTGTCACTGGAGGTATCAAAGGAGGAGGCAGCTCTTGGGACAAAGGAGTGAAAGGAATGGGTGACAAAGTAGTAGAAGAAGAAGAAACTCGAGGTGAAGAAGCTCTAGGTGAAGCTTGAGCTGAAGAAGCTCTTCTTGCCTCTGCTGCCGGTAGAGGAGGAGGAGGAGGTGGTGGTGGTGGTGGTGGTGGTGGTGGTGATGATGGTAGGCTTGTAGTAGCTCCAGGATCAGTATGTGGGTGGGGCTCAATTCTTGAAGGAGGAGGAGATGGTGGTGGTGGAGGAGAAGGAGGGAGCATGGGAGACAGAGGAGAAGGAGGCATGGGTGGTGGTGGTGGTGGTGGTTGCACTAAAGCTTGAGAAAGACTAGGGGTGTTGGGAGTGAGTGGAGTTTTGGGTTGTTGCTCCTCCTCCATGATTGCTGCTGCAGGAGTAGTAGCAGCAGGAGTAGCAGGAGGAGGAGGAGGAGGAGGAGCAAGAGCAGGAGCAGGATGATGATGAACAATTGGTGGTCCCCATGCAGAGAGTTTCTCTTGTCCTTCTGCAAATTGTCGCAGTGCAGAGCCTGTAGCTTTCAAGGCATGGACGTAGAACAAGTGTGCAGCTGCCAAGGCATGACGTGATGTCACTGCTTGCTTCATGCACCTGCTCCTTGCCTTGCATTGTGTCACTCCCTCCTCACTCTCCACCTTGGATCCCACACACCCCATCTCTCTCTCCCTATCTCTCAGGGTCTCGATTCCTTCCTATCTTACTGATGCTCTGGTTTCCTGGAAAGAAAGAGAACTTCCGTCACAATCCGAGCATCTGAAACACACAACAACAACAACAACTGAGAACCAACAACAAGAAGAACAAAATTGGCAACTGAAAACCCAAGAAAGTACATACAAGAAGAGAGTCCAGCATCTCCTCCTCAGGTGGAAAGATTTTGCAAAGCTAGTCCGTCTTTGGGCGTGGACATGGAGAATGGGAGTCGAATGAGGAGGACCCAAAAGAGGGAAAAAAAACACAACAAAAACAACAACCTCCACAGCTACTACTACTACCACTGCTGCAGAAGAAGCCAGGACTTGGTCTTCCTTGCAATCCAGGCAGAAGAAAGAAGAGGGAAAAAAAAGAGAACTGGATTCTTCTGTGACAGACCCACAACGGAAAAGGAAGTGTAAATTGAGAATGCAAGTGCAGCAGTGCCTCCGACTGAGTCAAGACTCAAGACTCTCAAAGTCTGATCTCCGAGTCTGCCTGCTGCTGCGACGACAGAACGGGAACGAGAACCAGAAGACGATGAGGAGGAGGAGAAGAGTGTGTCCTTCTTGCTCTACCGCTCTACCGCTTTGCGGTTTGAGACCAAGGCAGCTAGGCGGCTAAGTGGTGCCCGAGGTCAACTGCCCGTTTTCTTTCTGCCCCACTCAAATTTACAAGGCATAAAAGAACAAAGGAAGGTTTTTTCTTTTTCTTTTTTTAAACTAGCACCCACACTATTTATGTGTTATGTATTATTTTGTATGTTTTTCTTTTATTGTAAGAAGGGTTTTTTTCTTTGGTCAATTTTTTTAGTGTAGTGATAAGTTTTTTTGGAATTTGTTTTTTGGAGGCTTGTGATTTTTCAGTGCACTCTTGACTAAATTTTTTTTTAAACAATTGTCCTCACTTTTTTCAACCTTAGAAAATATGAAAAAATATGTCCCTTTTTAATTTAGTATTCATTTTAATTTATTATTCTTAAGAAGAAGAAAAAGAATTCCTTTCATAATCCATTTCCACACCACAAAGAAATTATAGCAAACATACCTCACTTTAGAATGACTTCACCTAAAAGAATTATTGCTGAAGTTAATATGATAGTTTCATGGTCCAAGGGTTTTTTATTTAATTTTTTGATATCACAAATTTGGAGAAGTTTTCCAAAAGAATAGGGAAAAAGTTGAATTTATAGTAGAAAAAAACACATTTTCTCAAAAAATAGGGAAAACCCAACAAAAATTTGTAGACAAAAAAAATCACCAATTTCATCATCACAAACTATAGGTCCTATAAATGAATAACAAGAACTCTTTACAAATGGCCATTTGTTGGTGGTCACTTTATCATTCACATCACCATATGCTACAAAGATAAGTACTATAACATTTGTGCATGTAATTACTTGGAATTGAATAATGGGAATTATTTCAAGAATTATGGGATTCAATTTTTGTAACCATAATTTTTCTACGAAAAATATCAAGTCTTCTTTTTTATGTGAAATTATGCATTGTCAAATTATTACCAACCAAAGGTTGAATAATAATTTAATAATAAAAAAGTACATGTGACCATCATTGTAAGTAGTCTTTACAACAAAATATTTTCATTGTCAAAAACCCATTATATAGTTTGGTGAAACATGATTAAATATACATATATATGTTTAAGGTTGTTGTTGATCCATGTGTTGCTATTAATAAAACCTTACTTGATTTGGAATTGGTTTTGGGCACATTTTTATCTTGAATAAGACAAATTCTTATTATAATTTATCAATACATGAGTGCAAATGTATGAATGCATATTTAAATATATAATTAGGTCAACAACACTTATGCATGGATATCATAGTGAGATGTAATAAATAATATATCTTTAACTTTTTCAAGTGGTATCAAGGTAAAGAACCTTGTTAATTTCTTGTTTTGTTGAAACGTAAATTTAAAGCACATTCCTTAACTTGCACCCCAAAAAAAAGTGTGAGAGTAGAAGGATGAGAATAAAAAGAATTCACAAAGCATAATTTCATGTGAAGTCAATCTACACAAATCAAAAA
>Ga0209208_10005447_pt1 | contig 17739 bp, 13 predicted proteins | sample S1TSphfallax_3_FD_187694 | JGI IMG/M metagenome (GOLD analysis project Ga0209208, IMG submission 187694) | Host-associated microbial communities from peat moss isolated from Minnesota, USA - S1T2_Fd - Sphagnum fallax MG (SPAdes) (version 2) | ecosystem: Host-associated > Plants > Peat moss >... | reverse complement strand
ATGGGAAGGACTGGGCGGGGGGGGAGCTCGACGAGTGCATTATGCGCCGGGTACCCACTAGTAATACCTAATGAGGCAAGAGGGTGAGGAGCTAGTAAAGCCACTTTCTGACTCCTGTGTGAAATCAGAAGTTGAAATTTAGACGAGTTTTGAAATTGAAATATTTTAATATTTTCATTAACAAAAAAAAAGACTAAATTAAAAGCGCTTTCTGGCGATTTTTCGCCACTAAAATCAAGGCTGCTTTTATGAACCGGCCCGCAGTTCACCCTAAACCTGCCCGGAGTTCTCGAAGGCGGTAGCGCAGACGACACGCAAATACTATATATTTCTGCACTCCACAGCACTTTGTGTCTCACTCCGGAAAACAGATCCGAGCTCTATAATCTGTCATCTCTCGTCTATTCAGTGGTGTAACAGGGGAGAAAGAAAGGTCTGCCAATCATGAGTCTTGCAGTGAGGAGTCGAGGATTTCATTCCATGGCATTGTTGTTGTTGCTTTTGGTTTTGATTGTAGCTCTAGCTCTGGTCTTACCAGCTCTTGCAAGCAGACCGGGGAAATTAGCCAGATGGAGGGAGAAAATTGGGTTGTGACTATGGCTGTCTTGAAGAAAGCAACCCTCCACTTTCGGCACCTTAATCGTCTCTCATCTACTCACGGCGTCCTTATGATCGTAAGTCTCCACCGCGCCATATCCAGTTTCTAATTCTCCAAAGTCTTCTCCTCCTCCATCTCCCAAGCTTTATAAATCTCCTCCTGCTGATTAGCCCGCCCTATATTGTTTATTTGTCCACAACTAGATATGTAATATTTTTCCAAGGAAATTTATCACGCTTTTTTCCACACTGACATTTTTTCAGGCTTTTCACCTCCTCCAAGTCATTTATCCATGTTTTTTCGACGCCAATTTTTTCCACATTCTTTTCCCAAAAAATTCCACTTGAATTTTTCACATTCTTTCCACTCTTTGGTTTTTCACATTTTCCCCACACTTTGTTTCCTCATTTTTGCCCCATTTTTTCTACAAATTTTTTTTCACAGTTTTTCCAGATATTTTTCACACTTTTCTCATGTTATTTTTTCCACAATTTTTCCACACTTTTCTCACAGTATTCTTTTCCACATTTTTCCCACACTATTCTTTTCACAAATTTTCCACACTTTTCCCATGTTATTGTTTTCCACAAATTTTCCACACTATTCTTTTCACAAATTTCCCACATTTTTTCCACACTTTTCTCACAATATTCTTTTCCACATTTTTTCCACATTATTCTTTTCACAAATTTTCCACACTTTTCCCATGTTACTGTTTTCCACATTTTTTCCACAATTTCCCCACATAATTTTTTTCCACCCTTTTTCCCACACTTTTCCCACACTACCCATACCCATGTAGCAAGTTCAACATTTTTTGTGAAACCATTTGTTCTTTTATAAAAATGATACTTTAACAACTTATTAATATTCTTTCAAATTTTTCCTTTTCCTTCATGTTTCTTTGCCTCATGACATCCCTAAGTAATAATCCATAATGAACAACTTGGTAAAAATAATGCTTAATTTGGTGTAATTGGTTTGTATATCTATGAACAAGATCCATGATGTCATGAAAAGTTGAGGATACAATGATTATGACCTAGGTGAACTTGGAACAATTCCAGTTCAAAGCATCTTGGGCTAGCAATGGATAAGCCTAGCAGTTGCAAAGGATTCACAACAAAAAAAATTATAATAAATTGGGCAAGCCTAGGAAAATGTAAAATTGCAACATCTACATTAGCTTAATTCTATAACATTCCCTTATCCAATGACAATAAATATATTATGTCCAACATATAAGGTGCACCAAAACATCACCATCACCTTTGAATCACATATATACTAAAATAATGTTGTGGGATAAACTAGCACATCCATAAAAGCCATGTGCTTCACAATTTTTAGAGCTTAGAATGCTTAAGAACAATCCAAAGATCTAAGTTAAATCTAGCCAAATGTACCTTGGTTGGGCTTGATGCATTGCCTTTGAAGATGTCTTTATTTATTGACCAAAATTTTAGCTACCCATTTAACAAGGTGCAAGTCCAAGGCTTCCTGCACCTTGGCCCTAATCCTCATACCAACATTTGTCAGCATTGTTGGGATCAAGTTCTAAAGCCTTCACCTAGGGTGGTATTTCATGAAATCGATGAAGTTTGTTTGTTTCATCATTTGCTAGAGCTTCTTGCTTGTTTTTTTTTTCTGCCATTACTGACACTTGAAACAAGTGGGTGAACTCTAAAAATGCAACAATTGGTAGTCCATGTCCACACAAATCTATGAGACAAAAAATTCTAAACTTCTTGGAACTATTTGACAACTCAAACTCAATCTTAGCTTCTAGCTCCTGTTTACCAAAGCAAGCAAAAGAAAACAAAGAAACTAGAATGTTTCTTGAAGTTGTAACTGTTGCAACAAGGTGGTTACCTCGTTTTCCCACTAACTTTTTTGCCTTCTTGGTTTAACAGTTAAGAAATCACATAGATAGATAAAAATACCATAAACACAAGACTTATGTCTTGAGACAATCTATTTCAAGACAACCAAATGACCACATGCACCATTGGATGCATTTCATACCTAAACATCACTTTCTATAGCAATGACCATAGTAGTTGTCCCAAACAACAAACTGCCATCCCCTTGAACACCTAATGAGCCTTTTGCACTTTTGTGGTCTCAATCTAGTGAGATCACCATTTTTTAAAACTTTAACAAGAATGACTAGGTATGACTAGGTATAAATTTAGGCCATGTCACCTCATTCACAAGTGGATCACCCTCAAATTCTAGTGTCATAGGCACTATTTCATTCATAAAAAATTTTGTTAGGAACATAACATCTCACATTTCACATCACATGGTTGGACACAGGAAACATAGTCACAAACATGAAGAATTTACCACACAAAAGACTCTGATGACAACTTTGACTTGGTGATGATGTTGGCTAACACTTAAAGAACATTGTTAATAAAATAATCAATAATACCTTAATTCAAGGTTTGCAAGAAGCTTGTATATCTTAATGCTTCAAATATGTAAATAAGCATCAAGGGCATAGAAGGTCAGTCATCTCTCGTAAGGTGGCATCACACCAAGTATATTTGCACTTCATCCTTGGGTTCCTTGCCCCATATGGCAAAATCTTCCACAATATGATGACCTCCAATTTATCACAAACATAACATAGGTCAAAATCCCTACAATCTACAACATTTACAATACATGGTTGTGTTCAACAACCCTTTCTATGCTCTGCAACTGAAGTATTTGATAAATTACCAATAACAAGAGGCAAAAGACAAACAACAACCACATGGGGAAAATTATGCCAGAATGGATAGATACTTTGTAAATGAAAGAGGTAGCAAAACAATAAGGCAAACCTTGGTAAATACTTGGAGTAGAATTCAGTAAGTCTATAATTCAACAAGAGAGAAAAAAATTGCATGTAATCAAAACAAAAATCCATCACTTTTAGTATTACTTTCTTTCTTGATATATGTGATGGTTCCTTGAAAATATAATTTTATGAAGGAACGGATTGAAAATAAGTTGCAAAGAAGCTAATATTCTCACAACATTTTCATGGTGGATTTAGACATCTTAGGCTGGAATTTCAAATTTTCAAAAGAAAAGAAAAATTTTAATGGCAATTATTGCAAGAAAACAATCTCCGAATGTGCAACAATGACCTAATTATGGCTTTCGTTTGTATTGGATACTCAATACCAAGGTTGAAGTATTGAGTATCCAATACAAATGGTAGATGGTTATAAACCTATTCTTATTTTGAGGCTAGATCAATCTTAATTATCAATCACAACACCTTTGAACAAAGATAGAAAGACCATGCTAGGTACCGAGAGTGTGTTGGGGGGTAGTAATGCATGTGTATTATAACCTTTTCTTGGTCCACAACCGTGGCTAAACTAGGAGGTCCTATGGGTCCTTTTAGACTAGCCATGGACACTTTGGTGGGCTTGAACTGTATTTCCGCTCTTGCTGTTGTGTTTATTGTTGCCATGTGTGTAAACAGTAACAAGTTAACAAAATCTTTAACTTCTCAAAACCAACAAAAAAAACCACAATGACAAATTTGAAACCCCACACCAATGTGAATGTGCACCCACACAAATAAACAAACACCATTTAGAAAGAAAAGGCAAGAGCATGAAGAACACAATTTTGTTTCAACAAGTTCTTGATGAATAATTGCTCTGACATAGTGAATAAGGTGACAACATAGAGTTGTCAGATGTGTCAATACAAAGCCTTAAAAAAAAAAATGAAAAAATCTAAAGAAAGGGTAGGATGAGCAAGCCTAACTAGACTACAAATGTATGAAGACCAGGGGTGCAAGGAATTGAACCTTGCACCTCGAATTTATGGTCCCAATTTAGTGCTAATGGGGTAGTGATCATATTCGACAGGTTGTTTGGAGTGTTAAAAACCAAAGTAATGGGATTGTTGCCTATCTTCTCCAATATCTTAAATTGTTTAACAATTGATTAAAGGAAAAAAATAATTTTGAAATAAAAGTTTCCATTATGTTCACATGGTAATTTTGCAGTTTTTGGAAAATTTTCATTTCCCTATTACCATGGTACCTTGGGAGCTTTGAAATTTTCACAAATGTTGAAATTTTTGGAAATTATTTTTCTCAAAGAAAATATTTTTTGTAAAGGAAAATGTTGAATCTCCAAAAAATTCTATTTATTGAAATGAAAATGTCATAATTAATTAATTAATCAACAAACATATATGTGAACAATTTTTAAAAAGTTTTTTTCTTTCTTGCTCAATAGCCAATATGGTGGTGTTGTAATTCTGCCACCGATAACCAGCTAGAACACACCATAGCCCACAAAACTTTGGATGGAGCCCAAGCCCAAGAATCCCCAAGTGGTTAATTTTGTTGATTGTAAGTCCTGCCACAAGGCCAAAATAAGCTCCCAAATCCTTGGCAAATCCTAGGAAGTTCAATTGGGCTTGGTTGTAACCCAATATTTGCTTCTTTTTCAGTATCAAACACACACAAGGTGTAGAATTACATCTTGCACCTCACCATTTTATTGCTCAATAAAATGTATTTAAAGCCCTATGGTAAAGCAACCAAAAAATAATTCAAATTAACGAAAATAATGGACAATTGATTTTTAAACACCATTAAACCATAATGCACATTAGGCACATACCTTGTTCTTTGAATTCGTTCATCATCAAAATTTTCACATTCATCCCACATTAAATCTTCAATTTCATTTTGATTCAATGTCAATGCCCCTTTTGTTTCCCTTTCATCTTCATCCTCTAAGGCATCATCACTGACATCTTCCTCTTCTTATGCACATTCAAACCTTTCATTGGTTGGTGGGGATTGGGGGCTCAATCACTAGCAAAAAGGTTGACCACTTCACTGCCATCAATCCATGCCTTATGAGCTTTCAAAAATTTGTCAATGATTATATGGCATTTTGGATTATCTTTCAAAACAAAACTTCTTTTGGGGTTAAGTCTATCTTTTGTAAAAAAGACTTGTTCAACTTCATTTAGATATATGAAAGGCTAGTCATTCATATGGCCATCACCAAAAAAAATTGAGGTGTCGATTGAGCAAAACAAACAATCTTCTAGTCAAACAGTGTTGTGGAACCATTGCATTTAATAGTAAGGTCTTGAAACTTTTAAAATCCACCTCTAAAATCTCCTCAATTATTGCAACATAATCAACCTTTGAGCCATTAGGCTCTTCTTGAAACCAACAAGCAATGCAAGAATCAAATGTGGTTCATTGTTCGTCAACATGATACATTAAAAAATGCCGCCCATATGACCACATTACAGTGTAGCTCTATGCAACAAAGCTACATCCAACTACAATGTCAAAAGTCCACATATGAATGTAAGAAAATATAAAATTTAGATATTAATCTAATCAAAACCTCATACTTTGAGTTAAGATTAAAACAACCCATAAATGCTAGGTTTTTCAATAAATAATTTAGCAACAATTGCTCCCCTTGCATTGCTTCAATGTTGCCCCTATTGTTGTTTCCCTTGCTAACATAATTACTATTAGAATTGTTCCCCCTACCATTGTTGTTGCCCCTACCATTACTCTTGTCCTGCAATTGGATAAAATGAAATAGAGACCACTAGGTCATATCCTTGATTTTCTTTTTGGTCCAACATGTCTTACATATCAATAGCTATGTTAATGTAGTACTTGTAATGTCATATTCTTTTTTAGACACAGATCCCCCACTTTCCTTTCTTGCAACAACTTCTTGATGAATCCATGTAACATGATCCCTCAACTTCTTAAGACGTTGTCCCTGGGATGATTTTTTAACCATGTTCCACAATTCAACAACACGTAGGTATAACTGATTTTGCCTTTCATATTCTTCAGTCCATTTTGTCATCAACATAATTTGTTGGATAACATAGTTGTTGACTTGTTTGTAGGTTATGTCTTCATAACCATCTTGAAATAGTTGCCTTCGCCCCTTGCCAACAATTGCCTCCACTGATTAAAACCAAGCATACACATGAACAACATATTTAACAAGGTGTTTCAAAATTAGAATGAAAGTTTTGTTATAGCCATTCACACGTAGAACACAAAATAGCTTTGATGATTCTTGAATGCAAATTTTAGCTAGCTATAATTTTAGTTGGTGTGTGTATGACCTTCATAGTATTCTTGAATTTGATTTTAGCCTTCAATTTTTGGCTAGGTCCATACACTTCTAATTCCTCAAAGTGAATTTTAAGTAATAGTTGCTACATAACTTGCTTGTGTGATCTAAACCTAAAATTTGATTCTAACTAGCTAATTTGTAGCTTGCCTTAAGTGATCCAATTCAATTCTAACTAGGTGGCAAATCAAGACATTTTAGTAGTAGGCAAAACATTTTGAACATTTCAACATTTCAAGCCACTATTTGGATTTTGTATTGACGGGTTTGTATCAATACCCCAAAGGTGTTTGCCTTTTGTAACTAACAAGATATGGGCTGGTTCATAGGTTTGTTTGAATGAAATTAGCAAAATTTGCATATGGTAAAACATCCTTATTGTAGTTTATGAAGTTTGAAAATTGTGGTACCTAGTGCTGAAACAAAAGTTTATACAAAGTCCAAACAATGGCTAGAAAAAAAATGAAATCTAGCTAGTATGTTGAAAGGTAGGATCTAGGATACAAAACACAACATTTGAAAGTCATCTAAGACATAAAAAATGATGCATTAGATCTAGGTAAAAAGAGGAAGAAGACACAAGATATGTAATGTCAAAAATCAATAGTCCAAACCTATTTTCCATTCATCTTATTCCTCTTTCCACACCAAAGGTGCATACTTGTCCATGTCGCCAATAATGTTGTGGCAAACTCCCATAGCCTCTTGCACAAGATAGCCTTCACCCATATTCCCCTTTGGTTGAGAGTTTTGTCTCACAAACCCCTTCAAGGTCTTTAAATATCGTTTTATGGGAAACATCCAACGATATGAGATGGGGCTTTTGATGGCCACCTCTTCAACTAAGTGAGAGATGAGATGGATTTGGCTATAAAAAAAGGACTTGGAAGTTACATTTCCAACATAATCATCATTATGGTAGACTTTGTCCTCATGAAATCCAAATCCCTAACATCCACATTCTTGGAACAAACCCAACAAATTTTTTTAGTTAATCTAAACATAGCTTAACAAACCCCTTTTGTTACAAATCCACATATGGCAATGGGAAGCATAAAAAAAATTAGATTATTGTAATCATGTGATTTGAGGTTTGAAAATTTGTTCTTCCAACTCAAGCTAATCTTTAAGGCTACCCCAAACCTAGTAGGAGTTCTTGGGGATTGCATTGTATGAAAAAATACATTCTGATCTACCTAAGCTATGACATAGGGAATAATTCCATGTTTTGTTGATTGCCACAACATATGCTTGGTGTTTGATACCTCCAAGTCATCCCTTCCAGAATCTATATTTTTGGCTCCTTACATATGGAGGAGAAGAGAATGGCACACATTCTTCATTATGTGCATTGGATCAAGCAAATGTTGGATGGGTAACTCTTTTTAGTATTCAAGCTGTGAGTTCAAGGTTGACAACTTGTTCATTCTTGGAATATGCAAACTATTAGTGGTCGTGACCCACAAATTCATCCAATCATATGTTGTGCATCTCCAACAAGGTGGCCTTCTTTCCGTTGTGTTGTCAAAGTACATCCTCAAGGAGGTTCAAAATGGATGGTTAGATGGCAACTCACTTATAATGACCATAGATCATCTTTGCCAATGTTGTTGACCATCAAACATTGAATTGTTCCATGCACCATGGTCAAGCATGATGCCTTTTGGTTTTCAAACTTGAAGAAAACATCAACCCTAATTAATTTAAAACATTCAAACCTTGTAACAATCTATTCTAATGAAATTCTACTTATAATTTATAGGTAATGAGTTGGTAATGGGTTGGTATAGTGTATCCCTAGCAAAATACAACATCTTATTTTACTTTCTTGATCAATAACAATAGCTAAATAATCCTTGCAACACTGCAAAGGTAATGACAATAAAACTCTCCTTTGAAAAATTCAACACTAAGACTATTGCAAGCAATTCAAATTAAGACACCAACAAAAACAATAGCTAGTGTTCACAGACTTGACATCTTTTGGAGAAAAAAACTAATCCTTTTCCAGAACTTTATTTAGTATTAATAAGAGCGGCAACACTTAGTTTCTCAAAGCATTAGTTATTTTCTTATTTTACTTTTTGACTAGCAGCAACAAAATTCAATTATATCCATTCCCTTGCCCTTGCCTTCGCATTCAACATTTAACTATGTAATGACATTTTATTGACAATAAGACATTTTGAATTCTTAGCATTTGTAGCCACTTTGTATTGAAGGATTTGTTTCAATAACACTATCATAGGTTTTTTTACTTTTTTGTATTTAAAAAGATACAGTTTAAAAAAATGGGTTGGTATAGATGCATTTTGTATAAAAAACTCAAAAAGTGCATATGAAAAGATACTTGACATGACCCCAAGCCCAGGGTAGTCATGAAGTGTCCATAATAAAATAACATTCACAATCATTAATTGGTCAGTTAAAGGTTATGAAACATTCGTCATTAGAACTCCTTGCATCCATAAAAGTTGCAACTCATCGAAAAGCAGTTGTAAATAAATATCCATATTATGAACTTGCCTTCCCCCAAGGATGATAAGTGCGAACCACATATATGCATTGTTCATTGTCAAATGATGTGGTAAGTTGTAATTTAACACCATAATTGCCCACACTAAATATGTTGATTGTTGTAAAAAGTATGGGTTGATCTGTTTTTTGTTAAACCTAGCTTCAAATGCGTAGGCTCCTTTTTAAATTGTGGCCATTGATCCTCCACAATTTGCCAAGTTTTTGAATTAGTAGGACTTCTCATTACTCCATCCTCACTCTTGTTTGCAATATGCCAATCCATCAACATGGCTTTGCTCTTTCCCACTTTTCCCATGTGTTATTGTTTTCCACACTTTCCCATGTTATTATTTTCCACACTATTTTTTTCACAGTTTTCCCATAATTTTCCCATGTTATTGTTTTCCACATATTTTCCACACTTTTCTCATAGTATTCTTTTCGACATTTTTTCCACACTATTCTTTTCACAAATTTTCCACACTTTTCCCATGTTATTGCTTTCCACATTTTTTCCATAGTTTCCCCACATAATTTTTTTCCACATTTTTTCCACCCTTTTCCCACACTTTTCCCACACTACCCATACCCACATAGCAAGTTCAACATTTTTTGTGGAATCATTTTATTTTTTAAAAGAAAAAAACTTCAACAACCAATTAATATTCATTCAAATTCTTCATTTTCCTTCATGTTTCTTTGCCTCATGACATCCCTAAGTAATATTCCATAAATAAACAACCTAGTAAAAAAATGCATAATTTGGTGCAATTGGTTTGTATATCTATGAACAAGTTCCATGATGTCATGGTAAGTTAAGGATACAATGGTTATGACCTGGGTGAGCCTGGAACAATACCAGTTCCAAGCATCTCGGGCTAACAATGGACAAGCTTGACAACCATAGAGGATTGACAACAGAGGAATTTGCAATAAATTAGGCAAGTTTAGGAAAATGTAAAATTTCAACATTTGCATTAGTTTAATTCTACAACATTCCTTTATCCAATGATAGTAAATATACTATGTCCAACATATAAGGTGCACCATAACATCATCATCACCTTTGAATCATAGACATATTAAAATAATGTTGTGGGAAAAACTAGCACATCCATAAAAGCCATGTGCTTCACAATTTTCAAAGCTTAGAATGTTTAACAACAATCCAAAGATCTAAGCTAAATCCAGCCAAATGTACCTTGGTTGGGCTTGATGCATTGCCTTTGAAGATGTCCTTAATTATTGACCATTCCAAAATTTTAGCTACCCATTTAACAAGGTGCAAGTCCAAGGCTTCCCGCACCTTGGCCCTGATCTTCATACCAACATTTGTCAACATTGTGGGAACATGTTCTAAAGCCTTCACCTAGGGTTAGATTTCATGAAATGGATGAGGTTTGTTCCCTTCATCGTTTCCTAGAGCTTCTTGATTGTCTTTCTCCTTTGCATTTGGAAATTACATGGCAAGTTCCCTTTCTACCTTTGCTAGTAGTTGAAACAAGTGAGTAAATTTTTTAAATGCAACAATTGGTAGTCCATGTCCACACAAATTTGTGAGAAAAGAATTTTAGACTTCCTAGAATTGCTTAACACCTCGAACTCAATCTAAGCTTCTAGCTCATGTTTGCCAAAACAAGTAAAAGAAAACAAGGAAACTACAATGCTTCTTGAAGTTGTTACTACTACAACAAGATGGCTACTTCATTTCCCCACTAGCTATTTTGCCTTCTTGGTTTAACAATCAAAAAGTCATCTAGATAGATAAAAGTACCATAAACAAAAGACTTATTTTTTGAGACAATTTATCTCAAGACAACCAAATGACCACATGCACCATTGGATGCATTTCATACTTAAGCATCACTTTCTACAGCAACGACCATAGCAATTGTTTAAAACAACATATCCTTGTCCCCTCTAAGACACTTGATGAGCCTTTTGTGCTCCTTTGGTTTCAAAATAATGAGATTGTCACTTTTTTTTTTAACTTCAAGAAGAGTGACCAAGTATGATGGACAAGTTCAAACCATGTCACCTCATTCATAGGTAGATCACCCTCAAATTTTGGTGTCATAGGCATTGTTTCATTCACAAAGTTTTTTACCCTTTTATTTGAATCTTCACACTTGCCACCAATTGGAGCACCCAAAACCATGTGTTGCATATCTACAAGTAGAAACTTTAGGAAAAGTATGTGTGCATCAGCCAAAGTGACAACATTGTCGTTCAATTCACTATGCAATGACATTATAGCTCCATCGCCTCTGCCCAATTCTTTCGCATGTATTTGTGTAGTTTCACCAACAATTGTTTTAGCCATTCACATTTGAGTTATTGGTTGCACACTCTCACTTCTTGTCATCACATTAGAACCATCTCCCCTCTTTCCCTCTATATCCTACTCCCTTAAACCAATTTCAATAGGCTCACCAATTTCTCCGCCCCCACAAGGGTTCAATGTGTCAAATTTCTCGAGCACAATGAACTACATGTTTGCCTACTCTTTGATTCCATTTTGGCTCAAATGTTCCCCAATTTGGTTGCACCAATTTTACCTTCATCCCCAATCTTTGATAACCCCTTTTTGTTTTGCACCTTGTCATCTTCTAATTTTGCCAAGAAATTGCAATTTCCATCGTCAACCTTTGGTAACCTATTGCTTGGAACCACCAGCCCCATATCATTAACTCATGCTTCCAAGTCTTTGAAGGTAGGAAGAAACTTTTGCCCAATAACTTAATAGAAACAATTCAAAAATTTCCAAGCTTATAACAATGGCAAAAAATATTTATCAAATACATGTCTTCAAAGCTAGGCATGCTCAACACCAATGTTTTGATCAGGCATGGACTTAGCTAAAGTTGACTTTCTTTGAAAATAATAAATGACAACAATACAACCAACTCTAAGGATACTATATAAAAGGATTAAGTAGCAATGTCTCATGTCAACAATAGTAAATATGTCGCAACCCCACTTTTGGAAGAGTGTGAGGATGACATTCACACTCCCGAAATGGGGACTTGGGAGTGCGTCAAAATCATTCTTTGAATGAGGCAAAAAGAATTGTTAAATTTGTGCACAAATAAAACTCAAAGAAATGCCACAATAGCTAACTTAAAAAATCTCACACTAATAAGTAGCCATTTACATAAGAAACATAATTGTCCTATGCTCTATTCCCTCAATAAATATAGCGAGCAATAGACCATATGTCTATGACATTGTAAAAAATACTTTGCAACAATACTTTGAAGGTAACCATTAGGCAATCCCAGCAAAACCAAAACTAACATAACAAAAAATGTGTGGTCATATTCTTAGAAGTGTCCTTAAAAAAATGTCAAACATAACCTTCATAATCAATACCAATAACAATCTGCCATGATACCCCATTGACTTCATCAACTTCCAATGGTGGGTGTAGATAAATATATAGTAGCCCACACATTATTTTAGGCATTTACATCCTGATTTTTTGTTGCATTTCTGGAAGCAACAAAAAGATTTTGGTGTAACACTCAACTAACATATCCAATCAAACAAGGCAGTCATGACAAGATAAAAAAACAAACCAAAATACTTTTTCCATACTTCACACTTGACATGGGATGGTTACAGTCGAGGCTTACAGTTGTTAGGACAATATGTTTTAAGTATCAAGAACTTCAACATACTTACCATTTAAGTCAACATGAATAGCATAGAAAAATGAACCTATAATAAGGATATAGAGAATAAGTATCTGAGAAAACATTAGCCACAAAAAAAAATAGGGCACCCAACCCTAAAACACAAAACAAAAGAAACTAAGGACAAGTTCAATGACCTTAAAAAACAACATGTATGGAAGTGACCAACTATTCTAACATCTTCATTATGTCAGAGCTTTTGGCTCCGTCTTGAACGCATAAGAAACACAATGTCTTGGATGCTCAAGAGCTTGAGAAGTACATGCTAGAAACGCAATGTCTTGGATGCTTGAGAAAAACACACAAGGTCTTGGATTCTGCTTGAGATGAACACACAAGAAACACAATGTCTTGGATGTTGTTCGAGAAATAAACACAAAGAAGCAACCAAGGTCTTGGATGTTGTTGTAGAAGGAAAAAATGTTCATGGCACGCACTTCATGTAGTCTTGGCCTTGTGGTCCAGAATGAAATGAAATAGTTTACATTCATCCAAGAACTCACTTAGGAAAACTTTGTGAACTATGGACCGCTCACCTTTGTTTTGATAGTGACCCATTCTCCCGATCACTGATCTTCTGCCTTATGTTTTTGTCCTTGTGTGTAGAGTGGTTATTTGTTGATGCAAAGCTGTAGAGTGTAAGTTTATTTGATTAAGCTAGAGAGCAAGAAGTCGTTGTACGTGTTCATGCACGCTATTGTAGTAATTACATGAATGTTTAAATATCACATATTCAGATCCTCGGCCAAGCGATCCAAAAGCGCACTCTCATCCTAATGAGGTGCCATGATACTTGTAGCAGCAGTAGTTGAGGCAGATGAGGAGGATGTCCCCACACGTGCAGGCAACAGCAGTGTCAATGAAGCCCTCGACATACTGTCACTCCTTTTCCTTTTTTCTTCTTCTCCTCCTCCTTCTCCTCTCACTTCTTCTTATGTGTTGTTCAAACCCGCGGAACACTAGACTATCGAAGCCCTCGACTAGCGATGGAGCGCTCGATGACTAGCGAAGCTCTGCACCGACGAAACCCTGAAACTGTTACACTCTCGCCCGACCCTTGACACCATTTCCCACCCATTTCAGAGGTCATAATATCCTGATCTTTGTGTTTTGATGTTCTTTATATTAGGCTCGATTATTTGGTCGTGCCAGTCAAGGTTCTTTAGTTACTAAAGGATACCAAGACATATTTGGAGGGTAAGTATGCATTTGTGAGATAACTCAATCTAAGTGCTGCATAATTCACCCACTTTATGATGAGGTAATTTCTAATCTCTCTTTATAGGTCTTAGTGGACCTTTTGTATTGTTTCTCAACTTGTTTCTCTATGCCTTAAGCTTGGATACTTGCTTATATATTTACAAGTTAACTCAAATGAATTGTTACCCTCACAAGCTTGTTGAATATATTATTGACTTTTTAAACTAGTTATGTCTTTTGATCACTAGCCAACATTGTGAATGGAAATTCAACACATCTTCACATTGCTCCTGGAAATTCAATAGAAACTCAGGACACCAGATGTCTGTTTGATGTAAGTTAGAAATTGTAGGGTTTAGATGTTGATCAAAATCATTCCTTTGTGACAAAAAGAATCACCTAGATACTAACTAAAGTTGCCTTTGTATCCTTTGTAAAAAATTGTAAGAATACTTGATATTTAAGCAAAAGAAAGGTTGAAGGCAATTTACACAAGAATACATGCGCTTGAGCTCTACCCTGTTGACTTCATTACTAAGGGGCAAGTGGTGAGAAGTAGTAACCACTTCCATTCTACATCAGATTTGAGTTTTCTATTAATGGTTGGGGGGATAAAATTTCCCACAACCTCTAGACATTGTAGATTACACCAAATATGCCATAGTTCTGGGGATCTAGAACCCTCCTATTGAAGAGTATATATGCCTAGAATCTTGATTATATTTTGATTTTTAAAGGTAGTTGTCGAAACTTCAAACTTCTAACAAAGTTTCTAAACATTTCTACCAATAGTCTAAAGTTGCCAATTTGCCATACAAGTATCTTATGTATCTTATATTATAGATACATAAAACCAACATAATCTAATATGCTACTTGGTGAAGTATACTCTTATATGCAATATCTTGTATTAGATTAATTAATTAATTGATATAATTAGCAATATATCTAATGTTGGTCTTATGTACCAGTAATATCTTTGTAGAAGGAAGTTGCTAAAGAGGTGCCCTAGTAAGAAGCCTTACATGATGTGGAGGTTGGAGGGTATAGAGGTGTTTCATAGTTCTATAAATTACTTGGCAATGCTAAGATATTATGTGCATTTACAAAGTATTTTGTAAAGATGAACCTTGATAAAGAGTTCATATGCATGTGGGTAGGTTTGGACTTGAGTAAAAATATACTTTTTTACAAAAATCTACATTAAATGGCCTCTTCATTGGCCTAAAGGAGGTTACCCTGGACCTCATGTGAAGCTCTTGTACAATTCTCCATGACCATGTCCTTGCTCTTGTAGAATGCCCATAAACATCTCTAATCTTGTCCTTTTGTCTTACTCAATGTATAATTATATTAATAATAATATATAATGCTGATTAATTAATCTAATATGTTAATTTGCTAATTTATAAAATTACATACAACATCAACAAAATGGATGTGTGGTCTTATGTATATTTATAATTGTTTTGTTGCGTTTTTACCAGGTTGTGGAGTATGTATGGGAGATTGTTAGATCACAAGTTGTAGGCAAGCTACATGATTAGACTATATTTCTTTAGATTGTATTTTTTAAAAATTGTTGACTAGGTATGTGATGTATTGTTACCTCAATTTTGTCTTCTAAATTTCTTGCTTGAATAAGGACTTGCAATCCTTCTAGTGTAAGATAGTTATAATTCAGGTTCTGTACAAAACTTGTAGGTGTTGTCTAGTAAAACTAGCAAGCTTCTTAGTTGATGGGGTGGGCATCAAACAATAGTGCTCTGGATGGAAAGGGGTGGAAGCTATGTATTCACACTTGTTGCAAATGGAGGCATTTGTGGCTGGCATGTAACATCTCTCAACCTCTTGATTCACTTCTCTAGACAAAATTGTCATCAAGGACTAACACATTTACTCAGTAGTGACTACTCAGGTATAGTAATCAATCATTGGAAATTATGTAGTATCCAAACTATTTTTAGTAGTTAGCTGGATTGAAAGGGTTTAGCGTTTAGGGTTTAGGGTTCAAAGATTCAAGCCAAATCTTCTGAAGAGCCCATAAAATCATATAGTGGGCCGGATCTAAAAGGTTAGGGGTTTACGTTTTACAGTTCAAAGATGCAAAGCAAATCTCCTCAAGAGCCCATAAAATCATTTGCATTTTGCAAATTGATGATACAAAATGTTACAATCTGCACTCACTGAGTTTTAGGTGGAGCATTGCTCCCTTACCCTTGATCTTAGGGTGTTTGTTGGTACGTGGAATGTGGCCCAAGGGGAAATTTTATGTTGTTGATGACGATGTTCAGAAGGTGGAATGATGATTACCAACAAGCAAGGACATGCCCTCTAGCAAAATACTTGAGGTGCTTTTCAACAAACAACTATGTCGAGGTAGGAGTGTCATAGAAAATTCCTTTGGCATTTTGAAGAAAACATTTAAAAAATTGCTTTTGATAAGAAACTTGCCTATCCTTTTTCTACTTGATGTGGTAGTTTGTTGTTGCATTTTTTACAATACGATATTTGGAAAAGATTTTTACATTGACACATTGTTGATTCAGTTAAAGTTGGAAAATTTTGTTAGTAGATTACATGTTCATGGTTAGAGAAAAGGAGGGTAGGAAGAAACAACAGCTCAGATCCCTTCAACTAGAGTGAAAACCATCATTATAGTTTTTCAAACATTGCTTCTTTTGAAACACTTGTGTATTTGCTTTTTGGAGGGCCATCTTTTAGTGAAAGCCTTCGAGAAATTCCTCCCACAATGGGAATTCAAGCAACCACCATTGAGAATCAGGGAGGGTTTGATGGTATGGATTTGTTGATTGGTTCATTTGAGGGTCTGGGCCGAAGTTTCTCTACACCTTTGAATACCCTTGGGTCTTACCAAAACACAGATGTCTTTTCAAGACAACATTCTGTGGATGATGGTGGTTTTGAACCTTTCAATGTGGGACAATCGCATTCTGGTGCATCTTGGATTGAACACCCCTTCTCTACACCACCAAAGAGCTCCAAGCTAGTTGCGAAACTGGTAGGCTCACTCTTTGAAGAATTTCCAATTGCAAAAGCTTTCACTATTGTTTCTTTTTCCAATGCTGAAGGTGCAATCCTCATGCAAGCAGGGCAAGCGACATAAGAAAAGGCTGTTACTATCAATGCCTTTGAAAATACCACCAACTTTTGCAGAACTGGAGAGCGAGCTAGCCGTTGTGAGGCTGTGCTAGACAAAACTGTTGTTGGGATCACACTGTATCCATGAGCTATGATGGTGTCTGCCAAGCTTGCATTAGCAATCACATTCTCAAAGAAAAAGCCTAGTGAGAGAACAAAAGCTTCTTGGATCACAAAGGGGCCGGGTGTTGTTGACCTAGAAAATTTACCTCCATCACACTACTAGAAATTTTGGGTTTTGCAATTGTCTTTTGCAACTAAAATTCAGTTGCATGCGACACATGCAATTGCAAATTTGTGTAGTTGCATAAGACAAGTTGCACATGACATCCAGTTGCATGCGACATTACGTATGCAACATGTATATACGGTCTTAATATACATGTTCATACATACATACAAATCCAAATGTAGT
>Ga0209208_10005446_pt1 | contig 17742 bp, 19 predicted proteins | sample S1TSphfallax_3_FD_187694 | JGI IMG/M metagenome (GOLD analysis project Ga0209208, IMG submission 187694) | Host-associated microbial communities from peat moss isolated from Minnesota, USA - S1T2_Fd - Sphagnum fallax MG (SPAdes) (version 2) | ecosystem: Host-associated > Plants > Peat moss >... | reverse complement strand
AAATTTCAACTTTCAAGTCAAATAATTTCTTAAAATTTTAATTTAAAACTTCAGAATTCAAATATCAAATTTCAAGTTCAAATAAAAATATTTCAAATCAAAATGTCGATTTTTAGATTCAATAATTCTTTTTGGATCGAAACACTAGTTTTTAGATTCGAAAAAATAAAAATAAAAATTCAAATATTAATTTTTAGATCAAATAAGTTTTTTGAATTTAAATAACAATTTCTAGAATTGAAATGTCAATTTTTAGATTCAAATAACAATATTCAAAATTGAAATGTTCATTTTTAGACCCAATTAATAGTTTTCAGACTAGAAGTATTAATTTTGAGATTCATTATATGAACAATATACATACATATGTATATATATATATATATATATATATATATATATATATATATATATATATATACAATTTTAGTACATACATTAAAATACACCCCTATGTCATTGTAGAATACCTTTAAGATGCAACTAATTTGGTGACTATTGCAATTAATGAGACATATGAAACTATTAATGGATGAAAATAAATGTAAAATCGATCCAACCAATAGGATGAAATTTCTAATAGTTTCATCATAGTTGTGAGAAAGACCAAAATAGTTGAAATTTGGTCTTATAGTTGCAAATATTCTCAAATCTAGTCACAAATGACTACAAGTCGCATGTAGTCATAAATGGAGTGGTTACATTTTGGCTGATTTCTACTAGTGCTATGATATTGCTTGCCCAAACCATGATTATGGTCTAGCAAATGTCAAAAGTACTATACTACCTACCCAATAACCAAATGCAAGTTCTTTTGAGGTGAAAAATACCAAACAAAAATAGTTTGATGATGATGTTCATATAAATCCTCCCAAAAAAAATGCAACAATACGTGGACGTGTGGGAACCCCTATTAGAAAAAAACATGATTCTATTGTCAGTAAGAAGAGGAAGAAGAAATGTGATGAAAATCTTGATGTTGCAGTTAAACTAGCTACATATATATGCTACCCAAAAAAATAAGATAATTTCAACACAAAGTACCCCTATAAAAGATTGATAGAAGTTAATTTAGATGGATGCCCCAAGTGATTTAGACAATTTATACATATATCTATGTAGTGCACTTGAGCAGTATATCTATTAAAACCATCAACTTTTCATGAATCAAACTAAACAATGAAGAAGAATGTTCATTGATATAGATACATGTGATTTTAATCCAATCAATGAAAATTTGAACTTTTTGGCATCAATTATGGTTTTTTTGTTGCAAATTTGAAATGTGGCTCTTGAGTATTAGTTAGTGTTTTAGTGTTATAACCTTGCTTTTATATACTTTTGCTTGTGTTAAATGCTCAAAATCACCATCCAAGTTTAATGTTAGAGTAGTCTATTACATTTTTTTGTACAAATTTTAATTCCCCAAAGGCATGATTATTCACTAGTCATTAATATTTCACATTGAGCATGGTAAGCATTGTTATGTTTCCCATCTACCATGAAACTTGATTTAGGCTTTGGGCTTAGTCTAACCTAAAATTGAAATTTTGGTCATTACAAGTAGGTGCTTGGTGGAAGTTTGTAAACATCACTAATCCAAGAAGAGTAGTTCTTAGAAGGGAGTTTAATACATAAATTATTGTTCTGGATCAACAAAGTTTAACAATGTTGGCTACAACTAAATGTACAATGTAACTAAGGTGTTATAATGTGATGTCAAACATGCAACAAAGGAATGGATAGTTTGAACACATTAATCAAGTTTTAGAGAAGTTGATCATTGGTGAATACCTAGTAGAAACAAACTTTTACAAGTTGTGAATTTGTTGGCCATAGACCTCCATATGGATAATGGTGCATTGGTAGGTTTAATTTGGGTTGAATAGTAAGATTGTTTGGCTTTAGTGGATTTCTAAAGATTAGTATCATTAGTATGTCTATTGCAAATCTAGTACAATACTAATGCAATGTAAGAAAAGTTATGTGTTCAATGCCAACACTTGGAAAGTATTTCAATGAACAAAAATGAACATGCCATTCAATGGAAACCCAAAAACAGTTCAATGTGCCACATTTGGAGGTTTGACATGCTACTACTATTTTTTCATTTTTAAGAACTACTAATAACCAACTATTGGAAAAGTTGGCTAACACTAGTTGTTAAAATTAAGATCCTATAAGATCACATTCGCAAAATGCAAGAGTACCCACAATTTCACATGTATAAACACCACTATACAAAAAAAACTCAATATACATCCAATTTATACCAACCATTCAATTGTCAAAATCTAATGGTAAATACAACATAGTGTAGATCTTTATTTTTGATGTGTTGTCTCCAAGGGTTCCCTTTTCAATTGTTGTTTACAACGATGAATTTGGAGATACAAATCCTACATTCATTTAAATGGTTCTAAAAAAACCCAAGTGAAAATTACATGAAACCTTTCAAAAGAAAAACCAAAATTAAACAACATAATCTCACAAAGTATGTGTTGACTCATTTATATTGTTTAAAGAAAAAAGGGGTACTAATGTAATCTACTTTGAGGATCATTAAAGAAATTCAAAATGTAATGCAAAATGCAAAAAAATCAAAATACCAAAAGTCTAGTGATTATAGATTTTGTAGCTTCTTGATGTGGCCTAGGTTTAGCCGTATCTCCCAGCATGAAGCCAACACTTGTGCACCACCCAAAGTCAAACTTTTCACCACATTTAGATTTTCCACACACCCAAAAAGTTTGCAAAAGAAAACCAAGACACCAAGGGTGATACATACACCCACAAGAACCCATCATTATGTCCTTGCAATGAAAAAATTGATTACACATAAGGCATGGGCTACTTGTGGAAATGATGAAGGCTATGTGGTTGGGGTTAAATAACGTGGGATGGGCTAAGGGGTAGAAATAATGAGCTTACTATCCCGTCATTTTCAAAATAACACTATAAAAATGAAGTTGTTTTTTTTACAACCTTCACAAATTTCATCATTTCTAAAACTTTTGAATCAACATCATAATACTTGGAAATCAATTTAAAATACTCATTTTCTAAAAATGAAAGTGCCTTTGATATAAGGCCATGGGCATGTTGAAAACATGACTCAATCTTTGAATAAGATTCAACTTCGATATAATCAACAAAGTGTGTTCCAACACTCACCTTAGTAATATTGTTAGGAAGGTTCCTTTTTTTCCCTTGCTTTTCTAAGCAACTATTCTTTGCCTTGAAAACACCTTGAACAACATGGAATGTAAAATCTATTTTCTCAATTTCCTCCTTCATCCTAGCTTTGTAGCCCATGATAGCTTCCAAGTTTGATTTACATTTCTCAACTTTAGTAAACTAAAGCTAGTTGGTAGAAGAAAGGGAATCCTTTTCAACCAATAATCCATTCAACTTTATTTCCACTTGTGCAACCATTATAGTCCTAGCATCCAAAATTTCTTTCACATTCCACATTTTAGGAGGTGTAGTAGTTGAGGGCCATGCATTGGTAGTTTAAGCTTTTTCTTAAGTTGTCCATCATTTTTAATTCCAAAAACTTTGTTGTTGTCCACCATGCTTGTAGTTTGCCTTAATTGTTCCCTTAAAGCCAATAATATATTAGATTTTGACGGTGTGGACCACTAAATGATCCTGCTTTCTAAATTTGGTTTGGTTTTATGCCTTCTTGCACCCATTGTTTGCACTTGTTCTACAAACTTAACCCAATTGACCTTGAACCTTTTCCATTCAACCAACAAACCACAAGCAAAAGTTGTAGCTATAGAATTAATGGTGATTTTTGTCTTCTAATAAACAAGAGGATGTGTAGTTGTTAGGATTTTAGTAATCAAGCTTACATCACCACAACTCTCATACTTGAAACCATTGTGCCTTCTTTTCTTGCCCCACAACATTTCACAATTTGCTATGGAAGCATGAAAATCCTCAAGCTCTTTCCTAATATCTAGCCTATCATTACATAGTCCATTATTTGTTTCAAACCACTCTATATCACCCTCCATCACCTCTTGAATCTTAACCATCTCCATTACTTCCTTTCAAATTAGCTCCTTCACATTTTAAATCTTTGACACTTAAATGTAACTTTGTCATTGTTCAAGAAATTTGAACACCATAAGTAGGAAAATCCTCACAATCCTTCACAAAATTTCACCACTTCAAATTCTAACTTTTCTAATTTTGAACTCCCTCACAAGAAAAAATTATATGGCAATGTAAAGAAGCCAATGTAACCATTATTGTTTCCCAACAACAGTTCTACAAAACCAGAAAACTACAAAGTTGTTAGGATCTTGAAAAAATAATTTGTGTTAGCAACTTAGAACAAGAAGATTAAGTGAAACAAAAAATGGATGAAAGAAATGAAGAGGAAGATGGATGAAGGGGAGTGGAAAATACCTTCTTGAATGGCAATAGGAATTTCTAAGGTTAATTAATGAGTAGGTATGAGTTCACACACTTTTCAAATCCTTTACATCCATGATTAGACATGTGTACATTCAACACATGTGTTGATGTAACTAATGAATGAATGTTAGGGTTAGGGTGAAAAATAATTTCACATTGCACATGATTAAAATATGATCTAGCAAAACATTAGCATAATGGACATTTGAAGTACTAGCCCCAATTCCCTTTTACTAATTAATAAGGGGATTATTGAATGCCATATCCCATTCAATAATCAAAAGCATATAGTCGCTATTACTCTTCATTTTTGAAATACAATATGACCTTAACTAAATTTCAAAGGACCCCTCTAGTGATTTTTAATAAAGGGGATAATTTTAACAAATTGTCCTTACTAGATACATGGAGTCTAGCTCAAAGGACCTCTACTAATTTGAATAAAACATGGGGAATTCAGGGTTTTTGAAATGAAAATTACTTCATTCACACTTGGTATCATGCTTGTCTTAGGCTCTATTCAATATGTAGGTCACTATGAACCAACACCCAAAATTGCACCATCCACTAAATAATTAATATATTGTTCAAGTTATGGGGTAGATACGTAGATAGATGAACATCAACTAAATAAATGTGGTTTGACTTTTGCAACTTTATAAAAAGTAAGTCTTATATATATACGTAAATAATAATTAAGAAAAATAGGTGACACATCCTATTATTAGGTATAGACATAGGTGAAGGCTATGTTGACTACCAATTACTTAATAACAACCCATTGGCCAATTTTTTATAGGTTGGTAATAAAAATTAAAACAACTTAATTATGAAACTAGAACCTATTTAACCATTTTGTAGAAGTAGGGAAACCTATTCCCATAGCTTTAGGTGCACAAAAAACAACCAAATCAAGGCTAAAGGTGGCCACATACCATAGTTGCACAAAGTTAACAAATTTGTTAGTTCTCCAATATAATGACCAACTCACATTCTTTTCAATCCCTACAACACTAAAAAGAAAAAGAAATGAAAATGTGGATGCCCATACAAGTTCGAGTGAGATAAAATATAATCTAAAATAACAAAAATGAGTGGGAAAACAAACATATTCACTAGAGCTTCAATATGGCTTCAACACTTTATTTTCACAAGAAGGCTGAAACATAATTTTAAAGTAGACAATTCTAAAAACAATCATTATCCCAACCCTAACAAGTGTTAGCTTTGGATTAATTGTATTACAATGGGCCACAAGTTTAAACAACCCCATGTAAGGAAATTTATGCAATGTAATGCAACAACTAAAACAAATGGGCTTGTAACAAATTATATATCCATTTGAAAAAATAAACAACCAATCTTATAATTTTGTAAGACATTGAAGAACATGCATAATGCATATATACTAACAAAGATCTTCAACTAAGTGAAATTGCATGAAAAACCCTCTGTGATTGCATGATTTGCGACTAGCTCTAGGAGTATTTACAACTATAAAATCAAATTTCAACTACTTTGGTCATTGTTGTTGTTGCAACCCTAGCCTTGGGCTCGCAATCGAGGCAAAGGTTTGCAAAGGTGTGAGCCAAGAAAAAAGCTTGAAAGTCACATTTCATGCTCCCAAGAATGTAGGAGAGTGTGAGGGAATGAACCCCCAGTCTCACTTTGGGAGTTGGAGTCCCTATGGACTTTCAAATTTTCAGAGGGAAATTGCAGTTGTCAAAATTCATTGGATTAAAAAGTTTCTTATATCATTGAAAAGATCTTAGAACGTAGATGTCTAAAATTGGCTCGCATGACCCATTTGGATACTTAAAACATAAGTTATGGCCAAAAGAAAGGTCAGGAGTCAAATTGTCAAATTGACTTTCGACCATTAAAAGTCTAGAATCCCCCTAATTTACTTGTGTGTAGGTGGTGTGCCACATATCATTGAAAAGCTTTCAATGAGGGCTACACCTTTGCTTAAAACTTTATCTTAATCGAAGGTTTACAAAAGAAATTAGGGGCCGTTAGGGGCCTCTAAAGTTTTGGGAGTCCCAATTTTGGAAATTTTGGGACTCCCAACTTGGGAGTCATGGGACAAAATGACATTTGGGTGTAAGCCCCATGGTTACGCACAAAGAACACTATAAGGGGGAAAGTGGTGGCTTGCCCCAAGTTTAGGCTATGGTGAATTTTGTGAGTTCGTGTTTGCCCGTGTGGCTTGTCCATGCACCAAAAATGCTCCAACTATGCATTAATCAACTTGTTGTTTGGTTTGTGTAGGTCTGTGTGAATAATTGATCCATTTGTCATTCATCCTAGTCCCCATCCCAGAGTTCTAGCACGCCTTTCTACGTTGAAGTGTTGCAAGCCAGGGAGCACACCCTAATTCCTTATCCTTTTGTTATTTTCACATTTGGATTCGCAATTAAATCTATTAGGGAGTTTGGATTTAGGGTTTAGGGTTTAAGGTCAACTGGGATTTCATACTATGGGTTGGATGGTTTTTAGGTAGTTTGTCATCCATGAATAGGTTTATATCTCCCATTACTCACACCCTTATATGTATTCTACAATGATTTAAGGGTATATTTTTATGTATATAACAAAATTATATTTATAATAAATTATCCATATCATATAATTATTATTTTTGTATATTAATTATGCATATGTATGTATGATGTTCATATATTTAATTTGGAAATTGCTATTTGAATTTGAAAATTAATATTCGAATAATGGAAATTGTTATATCAATTCAAGAAATGTTATTTGAATCTAAAAATTCATATTTCAATTTTGAATTTTTTTTTTCAATTCTATGAATTGGTATGTGACTTCAAAAAAAAATATTTGAAATTAAAAATTAAGATTTCAGTTTTGACATTGTTATGTGAATTCCAAATTCTTATTTTAGCATGAAATTAACATTTCAAATCTAGAAACTATTATGTAAATCTTAAAATTTTAAATTTCAATTCTAACAACTGTTACTTGAATTAAAAATTTGATATTCAATTTTTTTTAAAAATTTGAATCTGGAATTTTTTTTTTCAATTCTAAAAATTGTTACTTGGATTTGAAAATTCCTATTTCAATTCTAAAAATATATACTTGATATTTCAATTTTGTTAATTATTATTTAAATCTGAGATTTTCTATTTCAATTATTAAGAAAATTATTTTGATTTGAATTTTTTTTTATTGGATCTGAAAATCGATATTTTTGTTTTGAAATTGTAAATTTTTATTTGAACCTTTGAAATGGTATTCAAGTTCGAAAAAGGTTATTTGAATCTAAAAATGAATATTTCAGTCCTGAAAATTATCAATTGAGTAAAAAATAGATGTGTAAATTTTATGTGAAAAATTCATTTGAATCTAAAAATGTATAGTTCAATTCCGAAATTTATTATTTGAAAGAAAAAAAATTTCAATTCTAAAATTTATATTTGAATTCTGATTTTTTATGTGAATCTGAAAGTTGATATTTTAATTTTGAAAAAAATTATTTGAGTCCGAAATTATAGTAATTAGTGTAATATTCCTATTTATTACCATAAAATATTAGTAATTCAGTGTTTACAGTAATTAAAGTATTTCTACATTTATTACATAATCTATAAATAACTTGAGTATTATAATTTCTAGTTTAAAAATATTCACAATAATATTGTAGTTATTTAGTTATGAATTATGTATTGATAACTTATTAGTATTAGGTTAGTTTTCTAAACATTAAGAAGTTACTAGTTGTAAAAATAGTTTATAATGAATATTGAATATCTAATATCTTTAATTAATATCTTTAATGGAAAGTATTTAATTAGTTAGTTAGTCATTTACTTCATTAATACTATTTATGTACAAATAAAAAAATGTAAAGAAAAGACATTGGGAAAGTTTTATAGGGTATAACTACCTATTACTGAATATTTATTCATATCTTCTTCATTTCTTTTTCGTTTTGAATGATTTAAAACTTTATGGGAGTGCTCACTTAAGTTTTACAATTCATCTTTGAATTGCAAAGGCAAATGAGGAATGAAAAATGAACATAAAGAAAAATAATACAAAACCTATTTGTTCAAGATACAAAATGCCATTTTTTTCTATTAAACCCCAGAATAAAGCATACTATACAGACAAGTTTCTAGTTTTCTTAGAGACCATTACACTCCAACTTGGATTTTAATTGCCAATTTTTTGGAGTTGTAAAGTGGGGTTTTAAGGCGATACTAAAAGTCACACACCTCCAAGGAAAAAAAAACTTGAAGTCTTTTTAGTTACAGATGGACAATTAAGGTTTCAAGGGTACATAAGTACCCATACACTTATTTAGCACTTTTGTCTACAAAACATTGGTAGAAATTTTAATTTCATCAATGGGCATAGACCATTCAAACCCTTTGAATGTTCTATTCATTAGGATTGTTGCAAATGTCCAATGAAATCCCAGGGGATAAGCTTTAGGAGAATAAAAAGCCCTTTGAGGTAGAACTAATCATAGGTGTAATCCCATAAAGCCCACCCCAATGTGTATGATTGCACTGCAGACATACCAATACATTTCTACTTCATCAACAAACCCCCTAACTTCGAAATTGAATTTGAATTACTACCCTTTTAAAATTACAAAGTTTAGGGTAGGGTTTTAGGGCCATACTAAGTCACCACACACATCCTTGAGGTATAAGAAAAATTGAACTCCTTTTGGTTTAGTTCAAGTGTTTTTTTATCTATTAAAGTTTTCAAATGCAATAAATTTAGGGTATTGAATTGAATTACAAACCATACAAACAAGTTTTTACATCATTTATAGACCCCTATTTTCCAAGTTAAAGTTGAATTACTACTCATTTACAATTGTAAAATTAAGGGTAAGGTTTAGGGCCATATTCAGAATCACCACACATGTAAGGTACAAGAAGACCTGAAGTCCTTTTGGTTGGAATGAACAAGACCTAAACTTGGAATACATAACTACCCATACACATATAGTAAATGCTATTAGCTAGAAAGATTTAGCACTAGGAAGATAGGTTTTAGGTGTCTTTGAATACCATGTTCAACAAGGCCAACATATTAAAATATGCCATTGAGTTGCATACCATCCAAACAAGTCTTTATTTCATTTAAAAACCCTATCTTCCAAACTAAATTGAATTACCACTTCTATGCATTTGTAGAATTTAAGGTAAGGATTCAAGGCCATATTTAAAATCACCACACACATGCAAGGTATAAAGATTTGAAGTTCTTTTAATTAGAATGAAGAAGATTGGTTTCAAAGGTACATAATTACCCATACACATGTAATCCAATAGATGGTGTAAATTAGAAAGATTTAAAGCCAGGAAGTTAGGTTTCAAATGTGTTTGAATACCATATTTAGCAAGACCAATAAATTCAGGTATATCATTGAACTATAAATCATCCAAACCACTCATCTATAGCTACAAAGCTTAGGGTAGGGTAGGGTTTCAAGGCCACACTCAAAGTCACCACACACATCCAAGGTATAAAAAAACTTGAATTCATTTTGGCTATAAAACAAAATGTTAGAGTTGTAAGAATATGTAAATACCCATAGACATCAAGTCACCCAAAATTTCCAAGTTTATTGAACTGCAAAACCAAAAACATGGTTCAAGGGTGGGTTTGAATGCCCATACATGTGAAAACTAACTGCCTATGTGAAAAGGTCCAAAAACACATGAAGTTTCAAAGTCACTTTAAAACCAAAGTCTCAAATCTTTGTATCATATAAGAAAAAAAACTTCAAACAATGAATTTCAAATTGCAATGTTGTATCAAAGAGTGCTTTGGAAGTCCTTGCATAACAATAGTCTAGTGGCAAAACACATTGAAATGCTTCATAATGTTTAATGCATGCCATTCAAAAGATTCACCAACAATTTTATATCAAGAAATTTATGTGAAACCATATCAATCCCAAACATTTAAAAAAGATTGATCTTTTATTCAATGTGACCTTTTGAATTCAAATATGTGTTGTCCTCGCTTGTATAGACAAGAGCATTCAATTTTCACATGTGACAATTGAAATACGAATCCATGACAAAGCAAATTGGAAAAGGTTTCCACATGTCTATAATCAATTTTTGCATATTTTAAAACCATTTTCACATGAAATTGTCATCCAAAAAGACGGTGTATGAAACCTAAAGTTGTTTTACCTAAACTAGTTCCAACATACCATTATCACAAAAATTTCATCAAGCTCATTGTTTAAGAGGTCTTTTCTCACTAGTAAACACAAACCTCGTGAATCATATCCTAGCATTAAAATATTGGTTCTTGAAAGAGATTTCTTCCAAACAATTCAAACCCCAATTACAACAATATCATTGGCCCAACGGTTTTTCTCTTCAAACTTCAGCACATGCTTGTACAAACTTACTATATACAATATTAAATTGCGAGTTAACTAAAGACAACTCCACAAAATAATTCAAGCCACCTAATCTTTAACTGTTTCTTGGTCAAAAGGTCTTCTTCACTTCACATCATGGAATAAGTCTTGTGGGCATTTCATACAATTATTATAACAACCCTTGTCTATTGTCTGTAGAGAGAGGGCTAAAAAACATTGACTAAGAGGACTTGAGAAGGTTTGGTGGTGTTACATGAAAGCCTTCGATGCCACTTGAACATGTGATATTCCTTTTGGTAAGAGGATGCTGGAAAGTGTGCTGATATTACTGGAAAGTTTTTCCATGTGCCATGTCCAAATTTCTTACCTTACATATAAGTTTCTTATGTTAGGGTTAGGATGTTAGGGTTAGGGTTTTTCAGGTCTAAATTTTTGAGTTTAAGGTCTAATTTTTGTTGCCTATTGTTAGGGTTTAAGTTTCAAGGCAAAAAATTTGCAGACCTGAATTTTTTTAGCATTTAAAATTTCATAGGTAACAAACCCCATAGAGACCTTACACCAATGTAAAATGTCCTTGCAATATTCTTCATTTTTCTTTGATTTAGTCTCAAACAAACAGGGACACTTGGAATGTCCCAACATTTCTTTAATGAAAAACTGTTCTTACTGTTAAAAAAATAAAAATAAAATTGAAGGAAATCTTTGAGTGGCGCATGAGTGACGCTACACGTCGTAATGCACTTTGCCAGGCTGACCGGTGACGTTATGAAGTGTAATGCACTCGCACATCATGGAGTGGACATTGACATTACATGCATGCCGTAATGCCACACAAATAACAACATTATTTTCTCAAAAGTTGTTTAGAGGGTGGGTGTCACACAGACGGAAAAGCATTTAAAAACCCTCCTCCCTTCCTTCCTTCCTTCCTTCCTTCATTTCTTTTCTTTTCTTTTCTTTTTCCACGTTTCAGTCTTTCAAATAAAGGGCCCTCCAACAACTGGTCCACAACAGAACAACTGGTTGCCTTACAACCCTCCAAAAGAAAAAAAAGAGAAAGAAAAAGGGCCACAAAAAGAAAAAGACAAGACCTGCAGTACCTACTCATTCTCCCAAAACTTCTTGTCCAAATTTTCAATTCCTGCTAGATATGGTTGGGTGCCAAATGTTGAAAATTTGCAATAGGTATATTTCCGTCCTATAATCTTCAGTTCTACCAGATTCTCTAGAATCTAGAATTTTCATCGTCAAAATCTTAAGCAAATATTTGGTAGATTTCAGATTGCCACGAATCTGCTACCATATATGAGTAAAATGTTCGAAACTTGCTATTTTTTTGGTACTGTAATCTTCAGTTCTCTTAGATTCCGTAAAATCTAGAAATCCTTAAGTTGAAATTCAATGACATTTGGTAGATTTCACTGGTCATGGAGCTGGTCAAAAGCTCCTAGAATATGGAAGTAAAATGTGAGAAACTTCCTATGTTCCAGTGCCATAATCTTCAGTTCTCCTAGATTTTCAAGAATCTAGAAATCTCAAAGTCTAAATTTAAGCAAGATTTGGTAGATTTCAGTGGCCCACGAAGCTGCTCAAAGCTGCTGCTTTCAAAGGCGGCGTGTTGTCTTGTGCTCCGCTTTGCTTTTGCTTTACTTTGTTGCTGCTGCTTCTGCTGCGTCGAGGTAGAGCAGCTGGCCATGGCCATGGCGCAAGTGAATCTTTTGCGCTTCATGCGTGATGCGCAGCTTAACTCTTGTACGGCTTTGTGCGAGGAGCTTACAAGAAGAGGATCTGCAAATAAAACACATTCTCTCAGTCACAAAGGTTCGGTTTCTTTTGTGCATTTTTCTTCTTCTTCTTCTTCATGTTCTTCTCTTTTTGTCGCAGAGCACAAGGGAAAGCTCTTGCGGAAAATAAGGAGTCCGCAGGCGGCTGCTGCAAGTAGTAGTAGTATTGATAAGGATTCTTCGAATACCGGTGTGTTGGAGCCGCCGTCGTCGGGCGATGGAGTTGCCACGAATGGAGGGTTGCAGACCAGGAAGATTACGACGACTACAGGGAGAGAGGGAGAAGGCGGTGGCGGTTCCATGGAAATCGATTCCGTTTCGGAGGCGGAGTTGAAGGAGAATGGGTTCCGGAGCACCAGGAGGACAAAGCTGATATGTACAATTGGTCCCGCTTCTTGCACGTTTGAGCAGCTGGAGGCTTTGGCGATGGGGGGAATGAACGTTGCACGTTTGAATATGTGTCATGGCACTCGTGAATGGCACAGGGAAGTCATTCGTAATGTCCGAAAGCTCAACTCTGAGAAAGGCTTCTCTGTTGCCATCATGATGGATACGCAAGGGAGCGAAATCCACATGGGAGACCTCGGCGGAGCGAGTTCTCTCAAAGCTGAGGTGAGAGAGAAAATGGAATTAGGTCAAATCGTAGAGTGACAAAGGCATTTGGTTTTGTCCTCTGGTCTCCTTTGCAAAGCATCCAAGCAGAGAATATAACTCAAAACAACATTCAAGCAAAACATCTGGAAATGTCGTTGATCTTTCTCTCTGTCTTAGGGTTAGGGCAAAAGCCTGAGGAAAAGACCAGACCAAAACCAAATGGTTGACTAGAGAGAGAGGAAATGGGAGAAGAAGATCACATATTTTATGAAGAAAATGCAGTTCTGTTCTGAGAGACCTAGGATGTCTCAGATCAACAATGAGTGGATTCACCATCACCTTGGGCATAGTACAACAAAAGTGGCCAAAATGTGTATTAATCTCAGGTTTTCTGTGAGTTTGAGAGCAATGATGGCTCATCCGTTGTGGAAGAGATATGAAACCCTACTTGCACAGTAGGATTGACATAAATGAAATGGCTGGCCATTTTATGAACAGATCAACCAGGAGTGGACATTCACAGTGCGAACCTTTGATGGTGGTGTATTGCCTGAGAGCACTTGTGTTGTTAACTATGATGGTTTTGCTGAAGGTATGCTGCTGCTGTCATCATTTTTCTCTTACACATTGTTCACAATCTTACTAGTTCCTCCCAGGACAATGCTCTTTGGCATTGCTTATCTAGTGGATTGAGTCCTATTCTGGTACTTATATGGTAGGTTTTTGGACATCAATGTTTGGCAATTGGCAGATGTGAAGGTTGGGGATGAGTTGGTGGTTGATGGAGGCATGGTCCGCTTTGAGGTGGTGGAGAAGTTTGGGCCAGATGCAAAATGTAAATGCACTGACCCTGGTATGCTGCTTCCTCGGGCTAACCTCACTATTTGGAGAGAGGGCCGTCTTGTCCGGGAACGAAATGCAATGCTTCCCACAATATCATCAAAGGCACTGATCATTCCCTTCTTTGATGAAGACCGGGCACAATCTTTAATCACAAGTAAAAGAGGAGTGATGGGCACCTTCCATAGCTAGTTTAGGGAGTTGTTTTTTGTTACATCCTGTAGAAACACTGCAGATAGTACCTTCAACCTGGTCTGTGTTTCATTTGGGCAGGGTTCAGTCAATTTGTGGAGAAATGAGGCCAGAATGATTGTTATCATAAGAGGATCATGACAGACCAATTGCTCTTTTTGTGGTTATGAGAAATGTGGTAGTTCTGTGTTGACCAACTAACTGACATACTGCATGCTTACCGTAATTTATTTTTCTGTGCAGGACTGGATCGATATCGACTTTGGATTAGCTGAGGGAGTTGACTTCATTGCAATCTCTTTTGTGAAAACGGCTGATGTAATAAAGCACCTCAAGAGCTACATCACTGCGAGGTCACCTGGGGGGTAAATTCTTTGTCATAAGCCCCATTCTGTAGATGTGTTTGAGATGGAAACTTCAGATTTGTTTCCAGTATGTGACACAAACTCAGGACAGACATTTTGTACAATGGTTTGCCTGAATTTTTTAGCAAATTATTGTTAGTTATCTATACCTATCTATATAGTTAGTGGCAATAGAGGTAATAATAATCTATTATAGGTATAGATAACTAAATATATATAACTATAAATTTACCTGTAGTGGTTACCTATATTTAGCAGATTATTATTACTAGTTATCCCATCATTGTTGTCATATTAGTTTTGGTTTTTCTGGAACTGACACAATGGTTACTTTCAAAGTGTTACTGTGGTGTTCACTCTGCAATATTCTAGATATGTGTTTCATTTGAAATTATGGGATTCAGTTTCAAATCACAAGGTTGATTGGTTCTCAGAGATGCATAGTATCTAAGATGACTTCTCCTCCCATCTTTACAGGTCAACCAGTGTGTTTGCCAAAATAGAGAGCAGTGATTCTTTGAAGCATCTAGAAGACATAATACAGGTGGCAGATGGAGCTATGGTGGCACGAGGGGATCTAGGCGCTCAGATACCTTTGGAGCAGGTGCCATCAGTGCAACATCGTATTGTGCACCTGTGTCGTCAGCTCAACAAACCTGTAATTGTGGCATCACAACTGTTGGAGTCCATGATTGAGTATCCAACTCCCACGCGTGCAGAGGTTAACCCTAACCTCTTTTTACAATTAACCTAGCAGGGCAGAAAAAATCTAATAAAATTCCCTACCAGAGTTTTGTCCCTGGATAGAGCAACCATCAATCATGAAAGCTGATTTTTCCAACACATGAATGAGGTCTGAACTCTCAGATGAAGTGGTCAGTAATAGTTGAAAGGGTGGACATGGACAAGTGGATTCTCAACCAAACATCTGCAGGCATGAATGCAGAAGTGTTCAGTTTAATTTTCTTCCTATAGATGCTTCAAACCAACTTTTGAATTACTGTTTCACGCAGACCTCTGAGAAGGCTTGGAGTTGTACTGAATGTGGCGATGGGAGGAGTGGTTGGTGTGCAGGTTGCAGATGTTTCAGAAGCAGTGAGACAAAGAGGGGATGCCTTGATGTTGTCAGGGGAGTCAGCTATGGGTTTATATCCAGAGAAGGCTCTCAGTGTTCTCCGTACAGTCAGCCTCAGGATGGAACGTTGGTGCCGTGAGGAAAAGATTCACCAGACAATACGTCTGCCAGAGCTTTCTACAGCCCTTCATGAGCGGATCTCTGAACAAATTTCCATATCTGCTGCTCAGATGGGTGAGTATATTCACTTGCTCATGGTTCATTCATCCAGGAAAAGAATGGGACAGCCCACGAGTAATCTTTTCAGTCCAGTCTTCTGGAAGTGTGCATGACATTAACAAGGGATAACAGAGCTAGAAAATTACTCAAGATCTCTACTGTAGTCACACATTTGTTTTGTCATGAATTGATACATGGAGGATTGTTAGATGTGCTTGACTACCTTTCCTACTCTGCAGGGGCCTTATGCTGTTCTATCATGGGTTAGCTAATAGAAACTGATGATTTGGGGTGACGACTGCAGCGAACAAGTTAGAAGCTGAAGCTATATTTGTGTACACAAGACAAGGCTACATGGCAACCCTGCTATCTCGATGTAGACCAGATTGTCCCATTTTCGCCTTCACAGAGACCAAGTCAGTGCGTCAGAGGCTGAATTTGCAGTGGGGATTAATTCCATTCCGCCTTGACTTTTCTGATGATATGGAAAGCAATTTGCGGCGCACGTTTGCTCTACTGAAGGCCCGTGGAATGATGAAACAAGGTGACTTGATTGTGGCTGTGTCAGATATCTCCACTGCTGACATGTTGCAGTCCATCCAGGTCCGCAAAATCCCTTAAGACTCTTGATAAACAAATTCTGATTTGCTTCTCATCAGGTATGAACACTACAAATTAAGGCCTTGCTACTTAATTGAGTCAACTCACAGAAATAGTGCTCCAAGATTCAGACAGGTACACTCAGGAAAACAGAAGGGTATTTGAATCTATTGATATTTATGTGTATTATGCTCCAAACTCCAAAAATTAGACAGGCAGTGTCAGGCAGCAGCAGTGTATTTTGTCTTTGCACACTGGCCAGAAGCTTGCAGTAGGAGAACTGCTACCAGGGATAGATCTAGCCCTTTGCTTTAAGCATTCTAATATGTGGTAGCAAGCTTCACTGTCATACATGTTTTGGTATGAACAATATTGTGGCCAGCAGATGAACCACATATAAAAGCCAGAAGTACCTGCATCTGCATCATCTTGCTACTAGTGGGAGGTTTATTTAGGAGAGCCCTTGGTATATCTTTTGGTAGGAAATCAGTTCCCCTTCTGGCTGTGACCATGGGTGCTGTAAAGTTTGGTCATATTATATGCCATGAGTGAGGTGCCCAGGAACCTTTTTGATCAAATCAGTATCTGCCATAAATTGGTGGAGAACTGGACTGCTGTTGTTTGGGCAAGCTTGTGCACTTTTCTCCTTGGACATCTTGTCTCCTGTTCTGTGCCCCAGTGCATTGGAAGTCTGTGATTAGGCAATTCTTTTGTGCAGATGCAAAATCTGTTTTGCATTTATTTTGTGTCACAATTACATGGGTGTTCTGGAGTTCCATTGGTGCAAGATCTGGAAAAAGAATCTAAAGTATGACATCAACATTTTGTTACATTAGCTTCAAGCTCACATTCAAGGTTTGCAAGGCAAAAGAATTAGCTCAGGATAGATGCCCACAATATGGCTTGGGCATAAAAGATGGAAACATTATGTCATGTGTACTTTTCCTTCTTTCCCTTACCTCAATCCTCAATATATTGGCATTATTTTGAATTGCTCAAGATTTGCATTATGATTTGAAATGTTTTGTTGTTCTGTTTCTTGAAAAAATAAACCTCATATAACTCGGTTTAAGTCAAATCTATATTTTCTTCTCTTCAATATCAAATTGTAATTGACATAACATTTTGTTATTCAACAATATATGCATAAAACCTCTTCCCAGATTTTTAGTCTATGTGTGTGAAGGAAGACATTATATGAGGTTTCATAAATAGGAATGGGAAGAATTTGTGGTCTAGAACATTTTGTACACAATA
>Ga0209208_10005445_pt1 | contig 17742 bp, 25 predicted proteins | sample S1TSphfallax_3_FD_187694 | JGI IMG/M metagenome (GOLD analysis project Ga0209208, IMG submission 187694) | Host-associated microbial communities from peat moss isolated from Minnesota, USA - S1T2_Fd - Sphagnum fallax MG (SPAdes) (version 2) | ecosystem: Host-associated > Plants > Peat moss >... | reverse complement strand
CACACATAAGCCATTGGGTTGCACAACATAATACCACCCATAACAAAGATGCAAACTCCTCCATGTGCAATCTTCATAGTCATGGGAACTTTTTGAAAGTCATGACCAACATTTATCAATTTTTTTCCGTAAGGCATAAACAATAAAAAAAAATATTCCAATTATTTTTGAAAACAAAAAAGAAGCTTGTAGAAAAGCAAGCAAAAAATAAAGAACCACAAAATTTGGTTGGCACATTGTATGGAAAAAATGATGGTACACCCTTTATGTTAAGAGTTTCATTACGAACCAATTTTTACATCACCTAAGAGGACCATATTTTCATTGCCAATGTGGTGGTTAGTAATCTGATGCGAGAGATGATGGCTTTGAATGCCATTAATCAACCAACAGGTGCAATTATGGAACTTAACGCTATTGTTAAAATCCACAAGTATAAAGGGTTTCATAAGGAGCACCATTTTATTCTGATGGCCATGAAGGTGGCCATGAAGGTGCATGGTGTACCCAGGTATGATATGGATCATTTCATCAAAGAATGTGCCCATTTTTTCCATGATAGATGATTGGGAAGTCATTTAGCTCACTATCGTAAGTACCATTTCAAGTTTGGCATAAATTCAATTATTTTCAAATTTGCTGATTTTTTTGGATATTAATAGTTAATTATGATAAAAAATTTAAAAAAATTCATACAGCCAACTAAATTTAATCCTTGAACTTCTCTAATTGGCTTTTACTAGTAACTTATTATCCACCTAACCACAAAAGCACTAAACTTTTCTTCTATAAACTTTTGGTAAGAATAAATTTAATATAGAATGTTGGAAAATTTTAAAATTCAAATTTTAATCGTCGAATTAAAAATTAAAAATAAAGTAATTATTCGACATTGAGGTGTCAAACCTGAAAAGGTACTATGATATAGAAAGGAAGATTGCATTATTGGGTGATGTTTGTTCTAACCTCCTTTTACCATTAGATTTCATGATTTGCATGCCAACGACATTGGAAGGGATGTGGGTGAAATAGGTTCTTGTGAGTTGTGCATGTCTTGGCCTTTGTTTGGGCTTTTCCATTTTGTCTCTCCCCTAGGATAGTTTGGCCATCAATCTTTTATTGGATTTTTGTGAGAGGAGTTGAAGGGATGGAAGGTCACCAATGTCATGATGTTGTAAATTACATTCACACCAACCCAATGAATGACTCAATGTAGTGTTAAATGAATCCCATTATATATATATATATATATATATATATATATGTATATTTGATTTATCCCTTTGTATGAACAACGCAAGGGTTAATTTACTCCTTAAATTTTAGTGTGGGATAAAGCCCAAAGCTATAGGGTTTTATCAAGTGTAAATATTTGCTCCAATTCTTTTTCAATTCCCCCCACCCCCCCATAGTACCCAACATGTACCATGGGGAAGAAAATAGAAATTTTTTAGGGTTTTTCAAAAATGAGAATTCGTTCCTATTGAAAGAAATTCATTTGGTTTTATTAAACACCCCTCAAAATGAGTGTAGGAAAATATACATTCACTAGGTAACATGCTCTCATATTACAATGAGAAAATTGGATATCGTATTTTTTGCATTTTTCAATTTGACATGGATACCAATGTCCTCGAATATTCATTGTTTATTTATTAGTTGGATATTAGTAGAAAATATCAAAAATTTAAAAATTTGCCTTTTAATTACGTTGGGTACCAATTTTTTTTTGGGACAAAAAATCTCCAAAAGGCAACATTAAAAAATACAAATAAATATATAAATATATAAATATATATATATTGAGACAATTATTATTTTTACAAAATAATTGCAATTTTTTTTTCATAAATTAATCTTTTAAGAAAGTATAGCCATGATACTAACTACTACCGATTACAATTTTGAACACACCTCTTAAAATGTGTCTCTAAAAAATAAAAAAAAGTCTAAAATTGTCTAAGAACTTTTGTCACCCTACTAGCTACATTAAAAAGAAGAAAAAAAAAGAAAAAAAGAAAAAGAAAAAAACATAAATAAGTGTGAGAGCTTACAAACTTAAACTAATTAATAATCTAACCTATTTACTAATTACCAACCTATCCAACCTTGGATTTGAGAAATTCAAACCGGATATCAACATCTTGATATCTGACATAAATTTTCAGATATCAAAATACCGGATATCACGATGGGTGACATTCAACACCTTTGGATATCAGTCCAACGGATATCAGTATGACGGATATATTAGTCTGCGTTTCGCTCCCTCCCTCCCTCCCGAAATGACCTAATTTCATCCTCCCAAAATGGACCCACTTAGTAGCAGTAGCAGCACTAGTAGTAGTAGGAGTAGTAGTGTTGTTGGTCTCCTATTCCCATTCCCCCCATCGAACAACAAACAAACCATTTCAACAACAAACAAATCAACAAAAACAAACCAAACCCAACAAATTTGCACTTGTTGTTGTTGTTGTTGTTTGTTCTTCATCGCTACTTTCGCTTTACAAATAACACCCTTTTCTTTCTTTCAAATAGAACTCTTGCTGCACGGCCTTCATATCCCTCCTCCCTTGCTGCTTGCTTGCTTGCTTGCTTGCTGCAATCATCATCGCAGTTAGTTTGTACGTTGTTTTTGTTGTTGGGTCCTCTTTTCCTTTGCTCCTTTGGGAATCTTGTTGTTGTTGGTCTTCTTCTTCTTCTTCTTCTTCTTGTGGGGTCTCATTTTTCCTCCTTCTCCTCCTCCTGCTATTGCTGCTGCAGGCTATAGAGAGAATCTAGAGCACATGGCGGGACTGCCGTTGGAGCCACTGCATAACAACGGCGATCATCGCTTTCTCTATACCCCCGCTGGTGGTGGTGGTGGTGGTGGTAAGGTTGGTAGACGACGAGTAAGTAAAACTAGAAATGCTGCAACTCCTTATGAACGGCCGTCAGTTGGACGACATGCCTCTGCAGGTCCTGTGCAGGCTGCTGCCGTTGTGGCAAATGGGGTTGGTGGTGGTGACGAGGCGGAGGAGGCGCCGGCTAGAAGAGGAGGAGGAGGAGGGGCGTGGCTTGGAGTTGACTTGCTAGGGACTGCTTCTAAGCTCGTTACTAGCGGCGCTTCCTTGTTTTATTCTTCGTTTTTTGGACGGCGACAGCAGCAGCAGCAGCATGAGGATGCAACAGCGCCGCTCTCAGTCACCAACAACGGAGATAAAAACACAGGTTTTTGTTCTCTATCTCTCTCTGTCTCTCTGCGCTTTCTCTTCTTCATAGACAAATGGTTAGCTTTGCATCACAAGTTTTGCGTTCCTGCAAGAGTATTGTGGAGCGGGGAAACTGGATGTTGTCCCTTTGGTAGGTGCCGTTTCTCAAGAAGCAGTTCCAAAGGTGTGTATTTAGGGTTGTTTTTTTGTCGCCAAGAAAATCTCTGACTTCGGTTACCTACCCCCGTGGTAATGCCCCCTTCTTGCTTGCAGCGGAAGAAAATCACGATGGACATCCTGGAGTGCCAACAATGGCAGTCGAAGCTGTATGTTCTCTCTCTCTCTCTCTCTCTCAGGGCACATACTCCCCCACAGCTTAACCCTAAAACCTTAGGCCTTCTGGATATGTCTTACATAGTGTGCTTGCACATTTGCAGCAGTTTCAGAAACAAGAGACAGATCAAGTGAAAGGAAGAGAGAAGAGAGAAGATGGGATCTCACTGTATAGAAAACCACATCCACTAGAGATCCGCAACCACTGGCAATTTGCATGCATGCATGCACACACATGAAGACCATGCCCACAAATGAAAATAGTCATCATGCATCAGTGACTTGTTGGGTACTTTTGCCACAGAGGTTTTAGGGATTAAGATTGCTTGGCTACAGTAGTAGTAGTAATATTTCCTGTGAATCATCAAGCAGGAGATGATTGGTGTCAAATTCTGTATCTATTGGCATACTATTAGGTTAAGGAATGTTGCAATGGGAGCAATAATTTTGGGAATTTGGGATGGTGAACACGGGGATTTGATTTGGTTGAGAGATGAATCTTACAGGAGTTGGTGGAAGGTGTGAATGACCATGGTGAGGAAGAGAGAGCTCCTGAGCACAGTGGCATCAAGATCTCAGAAATCGAAGGATGGATGAAGAGTACAACATTTCCTAGGTGGGTGTCTTATTGCCAAGATCGCATTTAGACATGGAATGGACTATCAACTTGTCTATTCTGATTATGTTGTTGGTGTATTGCAAATCTTAGACCTCAGAATGGTGAACCCTAGGAACTGCTTGCCTTGGCTGCCATGAATATTGCTCATGTTTCTTTTGTTTGTTTGTTCCAAATGTAGAGAGGAAGCTGACCGTTTGATAGGAATTTTACGGTCCTCTGTTGTGGACAATGGAGTGGATGTGAAGAAAGCAGCAGCAGCTGCAACCACCCATGAAGTGAAACCTGTCACCCCTAGCACTCTCCATCGAATTCGATCACCAGCTAATGGTGCTCAGCACAGCAATGGTGTACTGTCTGATGCACAAAGATGGAGAGAGGAGCTAACGAAAAACCGGCAGGAACAAAAATTCAAATTTTGGCCTGTTGGATTTGATAGTGAGAATCATGCTTCTCCTGCTGCAGGAGGTTCTGAGGTATAACCTTTCTCTCTCTCACCCCCAAGGAACGACCATGAAAAGAAGTTTTCACAGTTTCCTGACCTGGTTTGTCATATTGAACAAATCTTGTAGATTGAGCTGCAGAAGTGCCCTGCTAGATTTCTTTTGTGTCAAAAGCTGAAGCTCTATGCCTTGATTCCCCAATGTCTCTGTAGGATGCAGAGGTTCTTGATTCTTCACCAGTAGATCTTGCAAGAGCCTACATGGATGAGAGAGTTACTCCAGTAGCAGGACCAACTTCTCAGTTAACAGGAGCCAGGGATAAACCTGTAACTCCATTGCAACTCTCGGCATACCAACCAATGCCACTATCATCAAGGCACCTAAGGAAAGGCTTCCAACATGAGAATTCACGGTCACCATATCGGGGGCTAATTGCATCACGCTCATTTCAGCAGCCTCCTTTTGTAAGACCACCACCTCATCCAATCAGAGGAATTCAGGAGATTGTGTCAGAAGATAAACCACCTTCTCCACCTGTTCCTTGGACTGTGACCCATCTGCCACCTGCTACCCCTCCAGGGTCAGCTCTTGGCTTGGCCGTCACTGAGGTACACAAGATCACTGCCCTTTCTTACTGCAGATATCCCTTGCTTTTGTGTGTAGTACACCTGTAGTAGGAAACAATATGAACATGTTGTACATTACACAGGTTTGCTGTCTAGAGGAGGTAGCTGGCATTTGTAAGGACCAATATGATCAGCTGTTTCTATGCTGTAGTATCAGCAAACTTGTTACTGTGGTTGATCTACTTGTGTGACGTTGTATTGTATGTGCTAGTTGCAGGGATCAAGAAAGAGGGCAGCAACAGCTTTGGACGATGGAGGATATTCTTCTGGTGGGCCTATACGGCGGTTAAGACCACGGTCCTTCTTGTATACTCCAAGTCCTGTCAGGGTTGTGCCAAAGAGGCCTGGATTAGGCCAGTTTTCCACCCCAACCACAAGGGCTGTTCAGACAACACCCATGGAGGTCAAGCAGAATCCTAACACTGTGAGCAGTTTGGCCAGAGCTTTGTCAGAGGTCAGGAGTGTGTCTAACTCTCAGTGGCATATTGAGAGTTTAAACCCAGCAATTCTTTTCTCACGTATATATTGTAAAATTGAGAAGCATTTTTGTGCGGTAGCAAGGACTCTTAATCTTAAATATTCTCAGTGGACAAATATTCTCAAGGTGGTTGATTGTCGTGTTGTCAACTGGGTTAGGCAATGGAGATAAGTGTGGTCTTCACTGCTTCATTCATTGACAGATGATGTGAACAAGTTAGAACCTCTTCTCATATTAATCTTGTGTGTTGAGTTCCCTACCAGGCAAAAAAGAGTGGACCTGGAACTGAGGCAGAAAAGGATGAAGAATTGAAAGGCAGTGCTGTGGCACTCAGAAGTCTTCCTGTTGTTCCTGTACAATCCAGTGAGACAGCACGGAAGATTCTGGAAACTCTTGAAAGAATGACTCCAACACCAAGAGGCAAGTTGCTGGACGAGGAACTGGCACTTGCAAGAGAACAGCCAGCTTCAGAGCCCACTTCAAGTCTGATAAAAAATGATCAAGCTCACCTAAAACAGGTAGATTCGTTTCTGTGTCTGTTAGTGCTTCCTGGTTTCATGTTACAGTAACTAGTCAAGACCACACTGGTCACTGTTGAAAGTCTCTGACCAGTGTGTGACTGTTTGTGCCTTATGTTTGGTGTTTCTGCCTTTGGAATCTGTAAAATTATTATTTCAAGGGCCTTCTTAATCCTGAGTTGGGGAGCATTTTAAAGACCACTTTGTCTTCAAAAGATCATACTCTTAAAGTTCTTGTTGTTTCTCTCTTCTTGTTATATTTTAGTTCTGGTTTTGCCAGAACTGACATAATGGGTACCTTCAAAAGTGTTCCTGTGCAGTCTTTCCTCTTGCCTAATGGTTTCTGTTCGGAGTTTTCTCCTTTAGCAATCTTGAGAATGATCATTTCAAAAGTTTCTAAAACTAAAAGCCATATGTGTTGAGAAATTCTCAGTACTTATGAAGATATACCTTCTCATCTTGGAAGGATGTGTTGAGGTGCAGGAGGCTCCAACCAACTACTTCCCCTGAGAAGGCCTCTCTATGCCTTCAGTTTAGATGCCTGCTTGTACAGGGACAAGCTAAAATTAAATGAATCTTACCCTCACAAGCTTGTTGCAGCTTGAGTAAAGGATACCTTTGACCTTTTAGATTAGCTAGCCAACATCATGACTGAGTCTTCTCTTGCTTCTAGGAATGTGACAGAAACTCAGAATGCAGATCTTGTATAATAATCTGGCCAAGATTTCTGTAGAATTGTATGCAATTAAAATTTGGGCAGATATATTATGTACTTATCTACACTCACTGCTAAAGTCAGTGGGTAGTCATGGCAGCTTGTTGCTGCTATTCATGATGAAGGTGATTCTCTGACACTTTCTGAGCAACTCTCATAAGGTTATGACTGCATTCTTTGTCATGTTAGCTTCAAATTGTTGTTTTGGAGATGTGTCTCCATTGTCATAGATATAAGTCTTCTTTTCCATCCCATAGACATGTCTTCTTGTGGCTAGAGCAAATATTCTGCATCCAGGTACCTCATAGTCACAGTGGTATCCTTAAAGGATTTGTTCATGGTACATGAGGCCCAAATCAGTATCCTCTATGTTGACCCTTCTCTATGCCTTAGGCTGAGATTCTTGCTTGTAAGGGGTGACTTAAATAACTTGAGTGCTAGCAAATATTGTCACAGCATGACCATGTAACTAAGTCATGATGTTGGCCAACAAGTGTGCAGTCATGACAACCAGAGTGAGTTATGACAGAATTCATTCTGTTCATGTTTGGTTTTTGTTTGGCCAGAATTGAAATAATAGTTACCTTCAAATTGGTATTCTAGATTATTATCTGCAATCCCATATTTATGTTTCTCTTCTATCTGTCTTTTCTTGTTTGGTTCTTCCTCATTTTTTCTTCTTCTTTTTTTGGGGTCTTGTTTCTGCTTGGTGTCTTGGTCCTCTCTTTCATGTCTTTTAGAGTGGCCAGCATTATGGCTGAGACCATGCATGTAGATTCCTTTTTTTCTTCATTTGTTTCTCTCTAGTTTTCCTATCAGTTTTACTCCAAAGCTTAGTTTCCTTGCAACTGTGTGCCCAGTGTCCTCATTTTGTGTATTTGCCACTCTAAGGCATTGATGTCAGGAGGTGGTTTGCTGTGTCCACAGACCCAGGAGATTCCAGAGTTTCACAAAGTAAGAGATGCTGGACCTGCAGCCCGCAATTTAGAGAAGGATCTTCCCTGTGTTGAAGGATTTGCATGGAAAGAATCCACCCACAGCACAAAACTCACAGGGAAAGGGAAAGCTCCAGTCTTTGGCTTTCCAGAAGTCTCTTATGAGAAGAAGATCACAGGTTGGTACCATACCCAGTCATGGGAGTTCTTTCTTTCTTCCAGTGGCAGCTCTATGGTATTTTGCATCAGAATTGCTACTGATATGGGATACTGGTTGTGCCCCCTTGGGGGCATACCCTTTGTTTTGGGCAAGTGGAGGAATCACCCTGCAACTTTTTCCCTGTTACATATTGCAACTGACCTTTGGTTCATGATGATGGATACACCAAGTGTGTTTTGTTGTGAGGGACTTTAAGAGGAAAAAGAAACGGTGGATTGGTGAAGAGCTTGTTTGTAGTTGAAGAATCTACTCAATGCCATGCTTACTTTCACAGGTCAAACACTGGATGGTTCACGTACAATTACAGGGTCTGCCAAAGAGACATTGGCAAGTTGTAAAGAGCCAAAGGAAACTGTGCCTGGTGTTGGTCAAATTGTCGCCAATAGCAAGGGTTTCCGGATAAGTGCTTCTTTTCAAGTATGTTGATTTTACTTCGCTATTCTGTGCTCATTGTAAAGAAATTAGGAGTTACAGAAAAAGGGGGAGTGCATGTTTTATTCTCTGTCCTCTTTTTATCTCCAGCAAGGAAAGAGATCTGTATCCAAACTCCATTTTCCTTGGGAACCCTGTTACTGACTTTGATGTAGTTGAGCTGTGCAAATTACTTTAAATGTTGAAACAAGTTTGTCCAGTGGGGTATGTGCAACCTGAAAGTGGTCATCTTCATGTTATTGTGCACAGGAATCTGGGTCAGATGATGAAAACCAAGCTGCATACACAGGTTTGCATGTGTCAACTATCTCTACTACAAGCACAAGTTCCATAGTCAAGCCTGTCTCTCAGGTTGTGTTTTCTGATATTATCACTCCTAAGTCAATGTCTACCATAATTCCACCTGTAATGGGTGCCCCAGCCAGTGTGGAGACAAATCTGTATGTGACATCCTGGAATCCTATCAGCTCCAGAGCTGGTAGTCCAGGTGGTTTTACTTTTCCTTCATCAACCCAATCAGGTGCATCTTTGGAGGCTCCCTCAACACCAAAGGCATTCCCCACTGCAGCTGCCAATAATGGAGGTCCAGCTTTCAAGTTCTCTTCGGATCCTATCGCAGGGAAACTGGTTTTTTCATTGCCATCAGGAGTGGTAGAATCAGCTGAGGACAGTGATCCATTCAACCGCAAAAACTTCAAATTTGACAGCAAGTCAGACCTTGTTTTCAGGTATGATCCATGTACAGGTTTTGTTCTGCATTTTTGAAGAAGTCCTGCATTGTTCCCTAATTGTGCAGATTCTTGGGAGATGTTCATAACAATGCATAGGCTGATCTTTACAGTGCTCTTCTTTCAGTATTGGCATTTATTGATGAAGTTGTTTGTCAATCTTATTTCAGTCCTGCAGTTGCCACCACTGCATCAACACCTCGATCACTTGCAATTCAGGAATCACCAGTGGATTCAGTTGAATCAACTGAGGTCACAGCCAAGAGTAGCAATCTGCCAACAATTGGACAGCTGGCTCCTGATTCCCTCTTCCCACGTGCCTCTCTAGCAACCACGTCTCCCAATTTTTTGACAACAAGCTTTTCTAGTGCCAGCACACAATCTGAACCAGGTAAAGTGACTTCCTAATGGACCATCAGTTCAGAAATAGCACCAAAAGTCTAGGCAGGTGCGATAAACATACATGGCTTCCCATAAGAGGGGAGAATAATTACTTTGTTGACAGTTGCACTTCGCCTTTCTGCCGGTGCTGCCATTGAAGAGGTCGTGTTTGGATGGATCTCAGGGGTATGTCCCATACATCTTTGTTAGTTCTTTTGCCAGTGATCCTTGGGAAATTACTGTTTCTGTAGCAACCTTCAGAGCAGGCAAAGGTGATGATGAAACTAATACTCATGAGTGCCAACAAACAACCTGTACTTTGAGAACCTGAGATCATTCATCTGATCCCCAAATTGCACATTGTTTGCAGGGAAAGCAACATCAACAAGCTTTGGTACTTCTGCTGGGTACACCCTCACCTCCCAGCAGCATGCAATCTCAAATCCAAGTAGCAAGTTTGCCTTGGACATGAACTCGTCAGTTACCCCAAGCAGCAACATCCATGGTTTTGGTTTCAGCAGCACCAAATCAGCATCAGTACCACCTGCTCCTGCACCTGTCCCCCAGACAGGCACAAGTTGCAACATTTCTGGGACCAGCAGTTTAGCAGCCACAGCTGCCACTTTGTCTCCTTCTACATTTGGTTCCTCCTCTGTGTCACCACAGAAGAAATCTCCTTTCCAATTTGGAGCACCCTCAGTTCCTTCGTCCCAGATTACTTCACCTTCAACACATTTACCTCAGGCTGATGAATCCCAGAAGAAAATGTTTGACCAGGAAATCAAAAACACATCCATCTCCAGCAATATATCAGGTTTGTGCAACTGCCTATTTGGGATTGTAACCAAGTCTTTTTTTTGCTTGCAACGGCGGTCCTCTTTGACTTATATATTCCTTTTGGTGTTTGAGTAGACTCCACTGTTGTTATATGTTCTCAAGATGAGATAGGTGGAGTGAGAGTGTATAGTGCAAGCATTAATCTGGATCATGTCACAGGTCCCCTGTCAGCAGGTGTAGCTTTTGGGTTCACAACTATGTCCCCAATCTCCTCAACTTCAACATTGTTGGGAGCAGGAGGATTAATATCAGGCAGCTCCTCTGCAGCCAGTTCTAACTCAACTCCATCACAAGCACTCTTTGCTACACCTTCCATTGGTCAAGGCATTAGTTCTTCAGCTTCAGTGTTGACAGTTGGCTTTGCAGCACCAGCACCCTTGCCTTTTGGCTTAGCTGTTCCTACAACAGCTCTTTCAAATCCAGCAACCAGTACAACAATTGCGCCTTCACCTCTTGCTTCTGGGAGCACTCCAAATCACTTTGAAGCATTTAGTGGTCCTAATTCTGTGTTTGGCACAACGACAAGCTCTGCATTTGGATCAAGCAACTTAACCACCCTTCCCACATCGACTGGAGCATCAAGCACCCCAGCCATTGCTGTACAAGGCACCAACAACCAGGCCTTTGGAGGTTTTTCTGATGATGTGGCTGCCCAGCCTTCGCCTTTGTCTTCTCTCTTTGGATCAGGATTTGGTGCTTCTGCAAACCTGGGCCCCAGTCCACCCTCTTCCACCTTCTCATTTGGAGCTCCATCTACTTCCTCAACAACTAGCACCTTTGCATTTGGGTCCTTAGGTGCTGCTCCCAGTAGTGGATTTTCCTTTGGTGTTGCAAGTGGCTCTTCAGCTGCAAACCCTTTTTCTTTTGGAGCAAAGCCTGAATCCTCATCAACACCAGTGTTTGGGTCAGCAAACTTTGGGTCTCCTTTTGGGTCTTCTCCCAATTGGGCAGTGGCCAGCGATGCAAATGCTGAAAACCACATGGAGGATAGCATGGCAGAAGAACCTCCTTTGCAAATGGCTTCTGGTGTGGCATCTTCACAACAACTCTCTCTTCCTTTCAGTGCTCCGCAACCAGCAGGATCAGCACACTTTGTGTTCCCCCAACAGTCCTCCACTCCTGCTGGACCTCCCTTCAGTTTTGGGGGTCAGCCTAGTCCTCCAGTGGGAAATGCTTTTGCACCCACAGGTTTGACTGCTAACCCATTTGCAATTCCTGCACAACAGCATAATGGCAGTGCACTCAACTTTGATGGTGGTTCCTTTGCACTGGGATCATCAGGCCAAGAGACTAGTGCTAAAACTAATCGTAAGTTTATCAAAGCCAAAAGGATAGGCACCACAAAGAGGAAGTAGTCCTACTTTGCCTTTTCTTGTATTTTTGAGGGACAAAGAGACATGTGAAGAAAAGAGTTGGGGGGAAATCCAGAGGCTTAGAGTTGGCAAGGAAAGTGTTCAAAGAAATGCTTGCAAAGAGTGACCAAAATAAAGTGCTGAAGGAGGAAGAGGAAGAAGAGGGTACTTGAGAAAGGAAGAGCAGGCAAGTCATATCCAATTCCCATGTTTGTCCGCTGTAGATTTTGTCATACAATTTCATTCTTTTTTGGCTGATCCATGATCTCCACTTTGTCATCATTCCATGTTTTCAAAGTATGCTTCTTGCTTGCAGTAATTGTGTATCACCATTCTAATCAGAGTGTTTCCTCATTTTACTATGCTCAATCGTCTCATGCAGTCCTCTTAAACTCCTCAAGATATAGGTTGGGAGAATGTGATAATGTGTAAACTTTCTCGCCTCTAATCCATTTTTGCTGAGTTTTAGTGCGACAGATTCAGCACTAAAAATCTGTTGCACTGAAAAGGTGATTTAGTGGGTTTAGGAGCGCTCCATATACTCATTGGAAACCATAAACAATGGGGCCCTCCTGCAAAAATGGTGAGCAAACTCTACCTTATGTGTTTTGACATCGGCCTGTCTCTACTGATATAAACCATTTTTGTAGGAACTATTTTGTGTAAGAACAAACTTGCAACTTCTGAAAAATGGTCTCCAAACGAAGGTGAACTTGAAATGGGACTCTTTTTTTTTTTTGGGTTGATTTTTCTTGGTCTCAAGGGATTTCAATTAGGGACTAATTCCATAGAAAAACAAGCTGTTGGGAACACAAGTCCTTGCCTATGTATGAATGTATATATATTTGAATAAAATAAATGCAAGGAAATTGTTTTGGGAAGGTCTATATGATTTGGAATAAAGTGAGAAAATTAATGTATTTTGTTGTGCATAATGTATTATTTTACATTTTGAAAATTTTGAAAATTTAAACATTCTAAGTTGAAGTGTGAAGGATTTTAATTGGTAATTGTGGAAGAATAAATAGAGGTCATTTAAATGCAAAATATATAGTTTTTTGGTTTGTCCAATAATTTTATGTTGATCCAAAATGCCATTGTTGTGTTCTTGCATTAGTCCTTACATGAGCTATTTACATATTATAAACAATAGTGTGTACTTTCAAAAGATATGAGTTTCAAACTATATTTTTCTATATAGTTTTGTAGTAATATTTATTGATATGTTTTGATTAACATGTTTACACTAAAATCTCCAATTACTATAGTTAGACAATATAGAGGTTTCTTTTTTCTAAAATTTTTAAAACACATAATTGAAATAATCTATTTTATTTTAGGTAGTTTATTGTGGGTGTATACAATGTTTCACATGTATTTTTACTGAAAATATAGAAATAAATTCAACATCATGATCTATCACAATAAATGATTGTGATAATAACATAGTTTTTATCATAAAGTATCATCATTCCATGTTGATCCCAATAAGATAAAATGTTTAATTTGTTTGTTTGCATTGTATTTTGTATTTTTGTTACATGTCAACAAAGAATGTGAAATGTTAATAAGTTTGGATGTGCTAGCACATGTTCAAAGTGTAATTTAGAAACCAAGTACTCAAAGATTTTATGATTACAAATTTTGAAAGAAATGATCGATCTAGGTCATTACGTGCATTTGTTTTGGGACATGACATTTTTTCATAAGTAGTATTCAATTTTTTGTATTTGATAATGGAGAAAGTAAATAAAAAATATTTTTGGAATAAATTTTTTATTATGATGTGTATATTAAATCATGTTTGAATCATTATTGTTCCCTAAAGACAATATTACCTTGATATTTTTTATAAACATAGTGGTTGGTTTTGCAGTTTTATAGACTCGCACCAATTGTATATATTATGGATAAAATTGAAGGAAATCACAAGTCCCTAAATGTCCTTAGCATCAACCAACATCTTGATGGTGCCCAACTATTCAAGACCATCCATGTGGGTGAGGTTTCAAATAATGTGCATAGAAATAGATTTGAAAAGGCATCAATGCTCTCAACAATAATTATCCCTTCTAATCTCAACACAAACATTTAGTCTCCCATTTCAAATCTATTTTTTTTAACATTACATGTCCAACATTTCGAAACTACATGATGGCACTTCCTTAGCACTTTTCTAACCTTTATTCAAGTCTTGTAGCGTGAGCCCTCACTTTAAAGGCCGCCCTCATGATGCTACTAACTTGTCAAATTCAAGTTACTGTTGTTGTGAGTATGTCAAATTGGGGTTTAGGGTATGATGACTATGTCAAATTGAGGTTGTTGCTATTGCTATGATCATGTCAAATTGAAGTTGTTGTATAATTACGAGGTTGTTAGTACTATTATGCCTTGTATGTTCCCATAATTGAAAAACAACCTATGGCTTTGATTGTATGGTTTTCTTGGATCCTTAGTTGTATCGGTTATTGCAACCAAAGAATTCACTAGGGTATATAAACATTCTCAACAAATGTGTAAGGCAACGTAGGAGACAACCCATTTTTGAAATGTTGGTGCCAATATTTTCATATAATGTAACTATGGTTTGAAAAAATAGGTCCAACCGACAGACTTAAAAAACATTCAACAAAGAAAACATACACCTAAAAGCATCATCACATTTTATTATTAAATTCAATTACACAATGTTTGGTGCCATCGTAGCCATTTCTGTTGCCACCCATGACAGGTTTTCTTAGTGGCAAAACCAAAGTGCTTCCCTTGTGTTTTTATGTTTGAAATATGAAAACTTTTCATTTGTCTACAACAATGATCCGGGTCAAGTTGATCAACCATGCACTTTTTCACATCCTAGGCAAAATGTTATCACAAGAACAAAAAAATACATGTTAACCATTTCCATTAACATATTGCATCTATTGTCTTTCTCATTCCATTAGAAGTAGTTGTCCAAAACAAAAATCTTCTAATCCAAAACAAAATTGCAAATTTACTTGATTAAAACATATTTAAGTCTCTTTACACTAAACATGTGCAAAAGTGAATGGTTGTAAAAAAAAACCTTGATGAATTTCAGCATAAGTCAAAGCTTGAACTATTGTCCTCATCATGTTCATTGCAAGGCTCAAATGAATCTTGTTGGTTGTTGTAACTATCCAAAATCAAGCAGTCAACATTGTCAATTTTTTTTATCACTTTGGGTGAAGGCACAACATTAGTTAGATCCTCTTATACAAAATTGAATGCGGGCATGGCAATAGTTGTTGCAATGTCCATTGTAATATATGTTTTGATTTTGGTGACCATGACCACAAAAACATGTGTCAGATTATGAGACAACAATGTTGAATTTTGAGGTAATGATGATTGCCATTTGAGCTTTGCAAGCTCCTCTAAGCGCCGAGGTTGGAAGTACCTTCTTTCTTTTGGATGAAACACTAGCAAGTCCACGTGCATTATGAAAAGTTGCAAAGTTGTGTGCTCTTGTAGGGTTTCCACCTTGGCACACATTACTACTGCCATTTCGGAAGTTGTTGCTTGTGCCTTTAGTGCCACTTCATGGACTTTCCCAAGTCTTTGTTCCTCCTTCATATGTCAATTACATGTAGGTCATTTCATAATCCTCCCACCTTGGGAAGGCATGGCAAAAACAATAACTTCCACACTAAAATCATCAGCTTCAAGTTCTTCAAGTCCTACTTCTTGAACATAAGGACATGGGCGTTTCATGGCTAGTGTTTTTTTGAAATCTTCAAGCAAATCACTCCACCTAGGCACATCTTTCAACAAAAGCCAATAATGAATAAAACATAATTCTAAATTCTTCGAATGCTTAAGTTTATACAACTCTAGTGCTTTGTGAAGAGTATCTTCTATAGAGCTACCTAATTCGTTCAAAGAAATAACATTTCCATAAATACCAACAAATTTAGAAACATTGTGTTTAATGATCCCCCATTTGGTTTCTAAACTTCTTAGCAATTGTTTAGCATAACCATCAAGCCTCAAATTATTGTAGTGCAAAGACACTCACTCCCAAAATGTGATGGTACGTTGTCCATTGCCTACAATAGCATCCTAGTTCACATGAAGGAAACTTCTACAAGGTTGACTCTCCTCCTCCACCTTGAAGTTTTTTCCTTTTTTAGTTTTGGTTACATCTATGTGGGTGCCTACAACAACTAACATGATGACAAAAGAAGTGTAAAAAAAAAATGATTGAACATTTTGTTGACAAAATCACATGAAGGGACATATGATGACAACAAGACAAAAAGAGCCGTTGCCAGAGTGAAGTGGAAAATCTAATGAGATCGGCAAAAATTTGGTGATGCAAGCATTGCGATGGGGCCAATAACTCTGCTTACCTTTTACGATTGCCATTGCAAGTGTAAGTAGGGGAATGTGGTGGAGATGCTATAATATTGATGAAATTGAAGGTAAGGGGTGACACTATTTTTATTTATGTCTAGTCAAGGAATTAGTTGAAAAACATCCATAAAAGTTAAATTATAAGTTGATCATTTGAGGACTTTTAAGCAATTTTGAAAGTGTTTATTATGATGAAAAGTGGATAGTGGTGGATGAATTTTTGTTTTATTGATTGAATGAAAGATGAATTGATGATGAATAATGATCATTCATTATGGATGAAAAAGAGGTTCATGAATAATTTTCATCCACAATGATGGAGACATATGAAAGAAAGTAAGGTTACTTTAAAATTGAAGAAGTACATTTTGAAATAGATCAAAGAACCCAAGGCAAAAAGGAATGAAGGAAAAAAGAAAAGAAAAAAGAAAATGGATAAAAGGGCAAAAATGTCACGACATAGTTTTAGCAAGTGTATGTAAGTTTATTATGTGTGTGAATTTATGTTTATGTGGGTTGTGGTTGCATGTGTATGCAAGTGGATTAATGTGTGGTGGGAAAAATAGGTGTGGAGTATAGACAAAGGGGGCTAGAAATGATCCATGATGTTTTGGTTAGAACTTACAACATGACCATGGCCATAATTAGGTAGGCCTCACCCATGGAGTAAATTTTTGTGATTTCTTTGTTAAAAGATATTATACATGTGGATTTACTCATTGAGATGGCTAAGTGGCATTTGAGATTCAAATATGTACGCTTCATATTTGATTTGTTCCTTCTCATTTGATTTAGGGCTTCAATATTATTTTATGCCAATAGAACAAGTGCAACACATTATGACTCATGAGACCAACCAATCTAGAAAGATTTGATATAAAGGATAATAGGACTACGGTAAGTAGGACAAGCTCACATGATGATATGCTTCCAATGCTTGCCAAATGGTGTTGGTAGTTTTAAGACTTCCAAGGTGAACATTCAATGCAAACCTTTCAACCTTCAAAATGTACTCCTTACTTTTGTCATGTGATTGCATCAATTGAAGAAATCTTTTTTCAGGGGTATTTAAGCACATAATGTCACATTTTCCTGGAACCTTTTTAAGACACAAAAGTCATTCAATTTATTAAGATTCAACCTCTAAATTCTTAAGGCCAAATCTTGTTCTAGTACTAAAAGTACTTGCTAAGAGTTCCATTTGATCTTCACACAATTTTGCTTTGTTTATGTTGTGTCTAGCTTGTTCTCCTTGGCCTTCACAATGTCACATGTGGAAGACTCTTAACATGTTCTAATAGCTAATTGGACAAGGGCTTGCACATCCTAATCATTTGGTGACCCAGAAGCAAAAGAATATATATAATCACTTTAATGGCTTCAAACAAGAGAAAAGTTTGACAAGATTGTAGAATGAGGCACAAGTGTATGACATGTATAAACAAGCATATTGGTTCTGCCCCTTCTTCAAACCAGGGACAGTTAAAAATTGGAAATGTTGCATTAAATTTCCAAAGAATGAACTCCCAGTTCACAGTAAGACCTAGGGAAAATTCCTCAAAA
>Ga0209208_10005444_pt1 | contig 17743 bp, 15 predicted proteins | sample S1TSphfallax_3_FD_187694 | JGI IMG/M metagenome (GOLD analysis project Ga0209208, IMG submission 187694) | Host-associated microbial communities from peat moss isolated from Minnesota, USA - S1T2_Fd - Sphagnum fallax MG (SPAdes) (version 2) | ecosystem: Host-associated > Plants > Peat moss >... | reverse complement strand
TCAAAACTTATCCTATATTGTTTGTTCTTCATTCCTATTTTGAACACTATATAAACAAGGGGGTGTGGTCATCCAATTTCACATTAAAAAATTCGTGCACATGGGATGAGCTAATCAAAAGGCTCAACCCAAAATAAAAAAATAAATCATGCATATTTCTAAAGTATTTACTTTCCCAACCTAATTATTTACCTAGTTAGGTAGGTATTTAGTTTGACCTACCCACCTAGGTCAACCTATGTACCTACCTACCAACTTAATATTAATAATTTTATTAAATTAATTGTTTATGCCATGTGGCGTATTCACATTGGGCCACGTGTCATCATATATGATCATCAAAGTATTTGAATTGAATGTTTTAGATTATTTCAAAATAATAATAATAATAATAAAATATTAAAACATATGGCAGCACATCATTTGCCTTCAATTGTGACCAAAATAATTGCATTTTAGTCGCATGTGACAATACGTATACAATGGAGTCAAAGGATGAAATGTATTTGTTGATTTTTTCTTTAATATAATACCTTTTATCATTTGCGATTAATTTATCACATGCGACTTGTCTTAGGCGACTAAAGGGATTTTAGTTGCAAAATGTTTCTTGCAACTAAAATCTAGTTGCAAAGACTAGTTGAAAATACATGTTTTTCTTCTAATGTTGATGGATTGTTATGATGGTAGGTTTTTAGTTTGTTATTTACTCTTTCTACCCCCTCATCACTTATGGTTGACAATTCCACAACGTTGTTATCAAACATTTTTTGTATTTTAAAAGGACCTTTCCAAGGTAATGTAAATTTACCTCCTTATTTTTATGGCTTTAAACATCCATAAAACTAATTTTCCTTCTTTAAAATTCTTCATTTTCCTTTTTTCATCCCTTTGTTATTTGTGCAACAGCTGAATATAGTTAATATTGTCTTTGGTTTGGGAACGAATTTCATCCAATCTAAATAAATCCTCCATCCTTACTCGGATAACTTTGTTTAGATTTTCATGTGGTAAATTGCAAATTCTTTTAATTGGTATTGCAAATTTTATTGGCATAATTGGTTGACTACCATAAACCAACTTGAAAGGTGTACATTGAGTTGTCATTTTATAAGCCATTCGATATGCCCATAGAGCAATGACTAACATTGGATCCTAGTTTGTCCGGTTTGCATTTACCAATTTGGCTAATATTTTACCCAATGTTTTGTTAGTCAACTCGGCTTGCTCATTCCCTTGTGAATAGTAAGTTGTCTATTTATGATGTGAAATCATAAATTCTTCCACAAGTATCTCAATAGTTTTATTAATGAAATGATTGGTCATTTACAAGATGGGTCAGGCAACCAAACCAAATAATAATTTGTTCATAAATAAATTTAGTGGTGCTTTTAGCTATGTTGTCACGAAGTGCTTTTGCTTCTACCCATTTAATAATATAATCAATCGTTATTATGATATATTGATTTCCAATATATCTTGCTACCGATTTGATTAGTCCCATAAAATGAAGTCCCCATTTCATGAAAGGTTCAAATGCCATAATTGATTTTAGGTTCTAAACATAAGCAAATGTCACAATTTTGACATAATTCAACAACATCATTATGGATAGTGGGCCACCAACAAGCTAAAGATAATTTTTTTCTAACAATAGTACTCATGCCAAAATACCCACTAGTTGGCCTTTCATGGAAATCTTCAATATTTTAGATACATCCTCTGGAAATAAACATTATCATAGGACCCCATCCGATCCTAATTTATATAATTGTCCGTCATATAATATGTAGGGCCTAGCCCTTATGACTATTCAACTTCTTTCCTCTTTAGGTACATCATTGTCAAAATAACCTTTTAAAAAAAATTCCATGATTGGACCATACCAATCAATTCCCACATTAAATAAATGAGCATTAGGTAACTGATCATCTACCCCTTTTGTTGGTTCCCCATGATTGATTGTAGATAAGTGATTTGGTAAAAAATGGACTTGACCCAATTTATAAACAATTTAAAAATCAAATTCTTATAATAACAAACATCATATGGTAATTTGACTTGTCTTTGTCAATTTGTTCACCATATATAATAATGCCTAATGATCTACAAAGAAAATAAAATTATTTCCTAACAAATAATGTTTAAATTTCTTCACAGCATATATCATTACTAAAGCTTCCTTTTTAGTTGCTGTATAATTCTATTTTGCACTATTCATAAGTCTACTTGCATAATATATTAATTTTTCAATGGTATTATCTGGATTTTGACTTAACAGAACCCCTATGGAAAGTTTGATGTGTTGGTATGTACATGAAATTTGATTTTCCAATTTGGTACCATTAACACTGGCAACCATGTCATATATGTTTTCGTCCACTCCCAAGATTTATTACAAGCTTTAGTCCATTTGAATTCTTCATCTTTCTTTCATAATTTGCACATGGGTGCCGCTTACTAGCAAAGTTTCGAAAATAACGTCGATAATAACCAACTACTCCCAAGAATCTTTTTATTTTTATCACATTAAATGGTATTGGCATTGTAGTGATTGCAATAATTTTTTCTGGGATCCACTAATAATCCATCGCTACAAACAATATGTCCAAATATAACACTTGAATTAACACAAAATGCACATTTTTTTTTCTAGGTTAAGATTTATGCCATTTTGTCTACATTCTTCCAAACATTTTTGTAATTGACCTAAATGGTCCTTTTTACTTCCATATACACTAAAATTGTCTAGGAATACTTGCATAAACTTATTCAAATATTCCTTGAAGGTTTTGGTCACATTTTTTGAAAGTGGTAGGAACATTACATAACCCAAATGGCATAATGTTATTTGTATATGCACCCCATATTGAAATAAAAGTTGTATTTTCTTTGTCTTCTTTTGCCATTTTAATTTGCTTATAGCTGATGTGATCATCCATAAATGAATACATTTCATGTCCAGCCATTGAATCCAAGAAAGGTAATAGAAATGGATCCTCCTTGGTTTGGGCATTTAATTTCTGATAATCCACACATATATGCAATTTGCCTTTTTTCTTTGGCACAATTATTAAAGGGGATAGCCATTGGATGGTTTCTATAAGATATATAAATCCAACATTTAGTAATTTATCAAGGTCTTCTTTGACTCTTAATGCATAATTTGGATTCATTATATATTGTCTTTGCTTAATTAGTTGAGCTTTCACCATTAGTTCAATTTTATGTTCACATACTTCTCTTGTAATTCCTTTTAATTCCTTATAGCCCCATGCAAAAACATCTATGAATTCCATCAACACCTTTTTTATTTGTGCTTGAAATACACTTGGTAGTATGGCACTAATTAATACTTCTTTACATTCTTCTTTGCTTCCTAGGTTAAGTTTAACTAATTGTTTTTTAGTTGTCACTATCCAATTAACGATCTTTTTATCTTTGACACTGATGTCGGTAGTTTCATCCAATATTAAAACTTCTCTTGGTTGATGCTCATAAAAATACACAAAATAATCAACTCTGTCTTTTGGTTGTAACATACCACAGTCTATTTCTTTTAAGAAATATAATTCTTCAAGCACTACTTCCCCTATAGGCCATAATTTGGTAGTACACTATAAAGTTGTTCCTCTTCTTATTCTAACAATCATTCTTCCCAATCAAATTCATCATTTAAATTCTACAACCATAGTGAAAAATTGATATTGATTCGTTTAATTGTATTTTAATGTCATAGTTTGTTCTCCTAAAGTAATAGTGAGGGTACTATCATTCCAATTGTGATGAGCTCTAGCCAATTTCAACCATGGTCGTCCCAATAACATGGAATAAGCTTCCACTTCATTCTCCATATTCAACACAATGACTGAAATTTTGTAATCACAACCTGCCAAGTTGATTTTCAAGTTCTTGATCAAATCAATTGGCCGCACCTTCCTTTGGTTAACCATTTGCACCATAAATGAAATCGATTGAAGTCTTCTCAATCTGAGTTTCTTTTTCAAACTTTCAGAGATAATGTTCACATCGAAGCCACCATCTAGTAACACATCCCTTACTTCAAATTTTCCCATTGAACTTGAACAATTGGCATAACTTCATTAAAATCTTCAACCTTTGTTATTATTTGCAAACATCTACAACTTGATTTCTTTCAATTTGATTAAGGACGTTTCCACCATCCCACTTAATTGGGGACAATTTTTCATCAATTGTCCCAACTTCATTTCTAATTTTGAATTCATAATTACTTTTGTAGCTTCTACTACTAAGTTCATGGTAACTCCATACCCATTTGGTGTCTCAAGCATTCTGTTTCAGTTTGCCACTATATTTCGTGTAGTTATTTTGTTTTGGTTGTTTAGACAAGTTGATTTTCACTTTTCTAGACTGTTGTCAACTCCCTATGATGTATTTGCGTCCATCAAATCAACTTTTCCTATCAACTTGTCATTTGCATTCATAATATACTTACTTCTTATCATATCAACTTCTCCTAGCAATGTGTCCATTATGGTTGGTATGTTAGCTCCTGCTAGCTTGGCATATCAATTAGTCAATTCAACTGACCCTTTGTGACCACTTAGCAAATCGACTTCCTTTGTTGTTCCCAATGGCATTTTTCCATTCAACCTTCGTAAACAACTTGGTCAATTCCAAGTTGGTAGGTAACGTTTCTACTTCAATGGGTCTATTTTCAAACTTTTGAATTCTTTGTAATTCTTCAACTACATCCAAATGAACCTTCTTTTCTTTCTCCCATTTGGTTCATCAACCCCTTGTAAGACCGACCTTTCTCTTTAGAGGCTCTTTAATTGGCATACTTGCCCTTTGATCTTGCGTGGTCACACACACATCAACAATCAATTAGTCCCACTCAACCATATCAACATTAATTTCCATTTTCAGTTTGCAATTATTCTCTTCCTTTTCCATTACTTTCTTCCACACTTAACAATTAATTTTTACATGCCCTTCTTTTCGAGAACAAAAACACCTCATTCCATTTTGCCAAAATCTATTATTTTGATTATATCCATGCTGGTTATACTGATTATTCTAATTCTTCTAACCATTATCTCATCAATTTTGACCATTTGGTCTTCAATTATATTATCGATTCCCAAATTGATTATTTGGTGTATTATACTCATGTAGTTGTTTATATTTTTATACAATTGGTATTTCTAATTGTACCACATGCATTAGAACAATTTCCTTTGAAGGACATCTTCCAGACATTGTTTTGCTAGGATTTGATTAGTACTATGATCATTTTGTTTGCATATATGAAAAAAATTCTTCAATAATTTACATTCTTTTGTAATATGTCCTTCATTATAACAATTTTGACACTACACACCTCTTTTAATAGTTTCAGAGTATTCTTTTGTTTCTTTTTTCTTTGGTCTCTGATTTTTTTCTTCATCAAAATCTTCTAATTCATCACTGTTAGAGTCTTGGTGATATCTCATTATATTTTCTTTCTTACTAGCATTTCTTATTCTATCATAATTAGTTTTAAAAAATAGAAAATACTTAAGTTCAAATATAAGGTGCAATATATTGGTTGTTGGGTAAAACTTATAAGTTAATTAGTTTTCAAATAGGGTACATTTCATTCAAATAATCAATTTGATTATAATATAGGGTATGTAATAATACAAAATAATGGATTATAATTAATATAGGGTGGCTTTAATATGCATATTTAAAAATTTTAGATAATAATAGGGTGATAAAAAATAGGTTGGACAATTATCTAATACCCCTTCTAAAAATGGTCATTTGACACACATAGATCCCTAACTTTACATTAAGTGTCCCCTCGAGACAATGTGTCGTACAATTGTTATTGAAAAAGAAAAAATATAATGAACCACAAATAGATGTTACATTCATTAGAGCACAAAAATAAACTTAAATCAATTCATGTGGAATAGACACCTTAGACTCCTTGCAATGTTCATAGGAAAATTATTGTCAAGATGCTTGTTATAAATGTATCCTTCATAAAATAGAAAATGTGTATTTTGTTATTATAAGAAATAATTTTGTTGGTTTGAACCATCTTCTTAATCATGTTGTGATGTAAAAAAACTAATTGTGCATGCCAAATAGCAAGGGCTTGCACTTAATTAAAATGTGAGCTCACACCAAGGGGCATCACAAAGTTTGCATGATTAGTAGGAATAATCACTTTAATTTGAAAAATATAGATTATAGCCTTGAAGATACCTTCCATGATGTGAAATGCTAGTGCATGAACAGTGAGTTGTGAGCAATGAACATTAAATCAAATAAATAATAATAATAATAATATAAAGTTGTACAAGGATGGATGATGGATGAGACATTGATGAAAAATATCTTGGGTTCTTCTTTTCATTTTGTTCCCCCTAGGAATTTTTTTTTTGTTATGATAAAACATGATATTCTCAATACATAAAACATATAATTGTTTAAAAAAGAGGCAAGTAAATTACAAAAGACATGTTCAAAATCCAAAACATTCAACGAAATGAAAATTAAGAGTATGGGCATAAGAAAGCAAAAGATTAACTTAATGTTTCCAAAAAACTAAAATGATATCATTAAACATCATCTAGTGGATGAATTATCATCATCTGTTTATGCCCATTGGTCTCTTCAATATGGAACTTATCACATGATTAAGAAGCCTCTACGCCCAAAAAACCTTAATAACATGCAAAAATCACTTTTGTTTTCTAGAAAGCATGGTATTGATAGTCCAATCATTTGAAGTTCACTTCAATAGATTGCATAGCCTCCTTTTCAACCCTTGGAAGGAGGTATGGAAAAGGTGATGGGCTATTTGGTGTGTTGTTAATGATAGATCTGAACCTTGGGCTACATCATGTCCAACAAAGAAAATATCAAAAATCATACAAAAAGAAGAATGGAAGAATATTACAAATGTAATATTGAATTGTAACATGTAGAGGCTTCCACTTACATACTACAATATTGATAGAAGTTGGAACTTGCGAATTTTTGTAGGAGGTGGATCGTCATTGTCATCATTTCCATCAACAACATCATGCATTTCTACAAGCATGGGTTGTTTGAACTTTTGTAATGTGAAAAGGTGTGGTTGCCAAAGTTCCACATCACCTTCCAAACCAAAAACATGTCACCCAAACTCCCAAGGATGTTATCTTGTGAAGGTGAGCAGTGAACACGGGAGTGTGAACAAATGAGCCCAAGTGAATCTTTTCAAGGATATCCTACTAATGTCAATGGAATAGTATTTGACACATGGGATAGAATATTTGGTGACATGGAAGAATATTTTGCCACATGTCATGGATGAACAATATTCTTGGATGAAAAAATGATGATAAATAAAATGGATGAACTTTTATAAAAGATGGATGCCAAACCTATGATAATTCATGGATGACCCACTATCTCACTCATAAAGGATAGAATAATTTCATGTTGGTTTTATTTTGAAAAATACAACACATCAAATGCTATTGTAATACTTCAAGTTATATTTCATATTTTTAAAAAATGGATTTCTACAACATTTAAACCATTTAAAATTTTCAACTAAATCCATTCAGTGGCATATAAACATGTTGACCCACCAATAGGTATGTGCCAATCCATACACTACCCATTCACCACCAAGAGGCATGTGCCCATTAAAAATTGACACAACCTTTGATTACAAGCATATTGGCCCACTAAGAGATATGTGTCGATTCATACATTGCGCATTCACCACAAAGAGGCATGTGCCAATTGAGGATTGAAATAATACCAAATAGCCATTGACATTTTGCATTATTTATACCATTTCAAGCTATTTGTTATTTTCATTCACAATTTCAACCTTTTACATCTAGCACCATTTTGAGGTTTCCACTATAATCATGTGGGCACCTGATCCTTTCCAATGTAATTACTGATCAAACAAATGTTTGATTTAAATTTAGGTGGTCATATGTTCTTTAATAACCTACTTAATAAAGGCCAATGGTTGAGTAAAATTGGGTGACAACTTAATCCATTATGACAATATTAATTAAGGCCAAATGATTCAATTTCAATTAGGATCAGGTGGCCTCTTGGTCTTTTGAAATCTAATTAACAAAAAACAAATGCCTAAATTATAACCGGTGATCATCTAGTCCTTTGCAAATAAATTTCAACAATTTACAATATTTACCACATTATCCAACATTGAATATGATATATTCAAGCTCTAGAAATTTTATAACATATACAAAAAACAAACATAGTTTATATCATGTGTTCAAAATGTCATTTGATTTCCAAAAAACCAACTTTTAAAAAACTAAATTCCAAGCCTTCAAACACTAGGAAATTTTATCATTGTAAAGGAGTAAGATACAAAATAACATCATTGTCTTCTCAAAATTAGGATCCATTTGGATAACACCGTTTTATGCTTGTCAAAGCTACAAACATCGTTGCATGGTCTACAAACAATACTTTGAACCCACTACAAACAAAACACAATAATTAAATTTTTTATTGACATACAATGTGAAAGTAAAATTTGAAAAGTCTTTTTAAAATGAAAAGATTGCAAATAGACCATACATAAAAGAATTTAACAAATTTACAATTCCCTTTATCACTTTTCATATATTGCATGAACCAAAAATAACAAGGGGAACATGAATTCAAACGTGGCTTAGAAAATTTGATGATGGTTTGAAAATGCATTTGAACTATACTTGCAAAAGGTAATCCGATCAACATTGACCACAATCACGAAGTGAGGTCCAACCATTGCACCAATTTTTGGACAACTTATGTCCTCTAAAAGATTCACAAAAAAACCCACTGCTCTTGGAATTTCGAAGAGCTTTGCTTGGCTCATCATCAATGAGCATGGTTTGGTTTTCTTACCCATAGGGTAATCCTCAACAAGCAAAATACACACAACTTAAATCCTTGAGACAATAATAATTTCCAACCATGAATTGACTTGATGTCATTAAACATTGTTCACACCTCCAAATGAAAACAAACTGGTCAATAAAGTCTTGCGACAATAGCAAAGTAAGAACTTCCATAACGTCCTCAATCAACATACAAGACTAGATTCCAATATAAAACTTATTGAATGCATGAGTAAGAAAATGTTGAACTCTAACTCTTGCTTCCATTTTAATGCTATCAATATTTCTCCCCCTGGCTCATTGATTCCCTTTGTAAAACAACACTCCACAAAAATAGCACAAAACACCATTCATACTAAGAATAAGCGACTTTTTCAAGGAAGGACATGAACAAAATCGTTGACATACATGTGTAACTGATGCAAATGGATAGAGGGGAATGACTTACATAACCAACAGAAGTTAGCATAACCAAACATATAAATAATAATAGATATTTTTTCAAATAATATTATAACATGTCCTTTATATCATATAAGAAATTAAAAGTAGGGCTAAAGAGTTCAATTTAGATACAATTCAACAATCTCAATCTCCATTAGCATCAACTGTAGGTGATGAAAGTGTGGGGTAACAATTAGCCTACATACTACAAGTGTAGGGTAATCCCTATTTCCACTACAAGAAGATTCAATCGACTATCATTCTTGTTTATTTATCTTTACACACAAAAAAGAGTCCCAACATATTATCTTTTGAAAATTAGAACTTTGTGTATCATCTCTAGTAAACATCCCTAACAAAATTGGTGACATGAGTCTATTATGTTTCCATGACTGACCAAGTTGCAGATCTCTTCATGAAAACATTATCAAGTGGTAAATTCCAACAGCTCCACACTTTGCTAGGCATTGTTTCTCTTTAGATTTGCTTCAACTAGCAATTGCAACAGTTCCATATGTATGCCAATGTGAAGTTCTTATCAATGGGGAGATTTGGATGAATTGTTTCTAGAACACAAATTGGCGTCCATCTTTCACTCGCAGTTTTGTCTCCCATGCTTTGCATCTATCTTCTCTGTTGTGTTCCTCTCTGCACATCTTCTCCATAACACTTCTTTCTCTCTGTCTGTTTGTAGTTCAATTGATTGAGGTGTGCATATAGATCCAAGGGGTGTAACAGATGTAGATGCAGAAACATTTATGAGATTGCGAGTCAGTTGAGAGGTGATTATCCTAAGAAGCTGATATTCATAGGAAGACATACAGTCATATGTAATTGCTTGTTTGGTTAATGCTTGACTTCTGATTGAGTTGCTAATGATGTAATGCCAAAGTGCTTAGTTGGTGTACCAAATGCTTGTTATAGAACACATAGAGGGTGTAGATGAGCTTTGAGGGAGGAAGGGGGTCCTCTTTCAAATGGTTTGTACTGGGAGGGTCATTCCACAGTATCTGACATGAAAAGAGAGCAAAGCACTTTTGGATTAGTTTGCAATATCTCATCTGGACATGCACTCTTTTCCACTTCCAGAATTGGAGTGGTGACTAACGATTTCTGGTATTTGAGAATTACAAAGAATTGGCAAGACCTAACCAATTCATCAATATGGAAAGGCACACTTAGTGTCCAAAATCAAAGGAATTGCAACAACACACAGGGTAGTCAACTCAAACTCCCATCAACTTTCAATGTTAATGCTTTAAAAACAAACTGGAAATATCCTGAATATAATACATCACTTGTGACTGCATTGCATTGCAGGGTGTACACAAGTGAACTTACCTGATGGAACAATAGCACACAAGTAACAGAATCTGAGTCTGATCTGAAACTGTAGTAGTCTGCATGAAGATTATCACTCTGAAGATTCCACTGCTTCAAAGAGAACACTGTAACCATTAAACAAGTTATTGATATAGAGCTCCAAGAATATTGTGCCTGAGGCTCTGCAGTATTCTGGTTGACTACTATCTTGTATGCAGCAATAAAATTCAACCCACCATATATGAACATCAATTGTGAATACAGTGCTGAAAGCCAGCCAAGGAATGATATAGTAGCTTCTAGCACTGTCCTGATCAACAGCTGCACTTTTCCTTACCAACCTTCAACAGTTTCAAATCACATATATGATGCATACAAGTTTAATCCATGATACTTTGTCTATTACTTCATGGTGGAAACTACACATGGTACAGCTGTAGTTGGAACTGCTGAATGTATATGTGAGAATTCAAGCATTGGCAACAGCTGGCAGAGTTCATGCAGCTGTCATGCAGAATGGGTCACCTCACATAATCACAACTGTGCTCCCAGCTACAGTCGATAATTTATACCAAGACTTTTGCAGAAATTGAGGTGCAAGTTTTTCCACAGTCGACCACATTAAGCTGTTGGTGATAATTGGAGTAATTCTCATGCATATAGGCTTCGGAGTTTTGAATTATATACTAGGCGCACCATGGATGACCAGATGCTTTCTCTCTGGTCCAGCTGATGAGCTCATCAAAGCTGGCAGGCCCTAGCTAGCACAAAATCTCACACTGCTAAGATGAAGGACCGGTACATGGGAAGAAGCAGCTGCTGCAGACTGAGATTAACTGCAGAATGATGTGAGGTCAATTTGGAGTGGACTGTAAGGTATTGTACCCTGCACCTGTGATCATCAAATATGTCACGGGTGGGACCTCATGTGATATTACTACTGTTCAAGCTGCAGCTGATCAATCTGTTACAGCAGCTGCGGTGGAAGAAGGTGGTGGTTTACATGCTAATCGTATGTAGCAACTATGGAATGGATGTTGTTGAAAAGAGGTAGGTGCAATGATCCTTCAGCTTTTGGGTAACTGTTGAAGAGGGATGCTGCATGAATGTCTTACAGGAAAAGTAGCCGCTGCTGCATAGTTGGAGCCTGGAGGATAAAAATTTGCTGTCTATCCTGAGATATCAGGATCGGCATCATCTTCTGACATGACACTAGGGTCGTCTTCGTCCTCACAGGAGTCACCACCACCATGTGCGGCATGGCCATTGCCGAAAGCTCTAATGTGATCTTTAAGAGAGCGTTTGTGCTTGAAGTCGGAACCACAAGTGCAGTACCACAACTTTCCGCAGTTCTTCTCGTGGGTCCGCCAGTCACCTCTAACAGCAAATGTCTTACAACATTTTCTACACATGAATGGCTTGATTCCGTGCTTCCGCTTGTAATGCGTTTGCAGGGTGCGGAAGTCCTTCAGTGGTTTGGACCGAGGGTGTTCGATATTGTTGCGGCATCCTTGCGCACAACAGTAGCAGGGAAGGCGAAGCATTGCTGTAGGTTGTGTGCCTCGCAGCGATTCAGGTCCTTTTCTGTACTGCGATCCATGGCCCCACATGTGCATCTGCAAGTCAGGCATCCACTAGCAAGCTTCAGCCAGACTGATCTATCAAAACAAACTAACGTCAATTTCATAGACCGCCAATGTGAGGGTATCGCACTGATCTTAAAATCCAACAGGATCGAACAACGAGCCTTGATTGAATACGAACCTGCAGATTATTGTAACGGTTGAAGGTCTTGCTGCAAACATGACAGGAGAACTGCGTAGGTCCGACCAGAATTTGGGCCGATGTGGGAATCCAATACTGTCCTTCAAGTAGCAGCCGCCCCACCCTCTCAGCGATGTGATGATGAGAACCCTTTGTGGATTCCGCATCAGCAGCTGGGAGGGCCAGCTCGTAGCCACCGAGACCGGAGGTTCCATCGTGCCTTTTGGCCCCTGCTGCTTCCATGCAAGCTGCATCATGAGTAGAGGAACTAGGAGGTCCGATGTGAAGTGCCACTGTAACATCATTGTCGTCAGAATATTCCTGACATGCAGCATTAGATTCTGCAGGGGCCGATAGCTGCTGCACGGCGGCCGCAGTTCGACCCGGATACGATTTTTCCAGCTGCTGCAGATCTTCTTCTTCTTCTTCATCGGGTACTTCATCATCTGCAGTTGGAGGACTGAGGCTCAAGAAAGGCAGCGCCCGTCGGAGATGAGGAGGAGGAGATGGTCCAGCAGCTTCCGATACACTGCACGATCGTTGGCGCTGATACAGCTTCGATGCTTGTTCGAAGAAGTGTTGATTCGAATGTTGTTGTAAGGAACTGCAATGCTGTGGCTGCTCCAAAGGATGGAACTGTTCAACACAACCACGCAAGTAAAGCATGTTCTCCGAATTAGAATTGAAAATTGTGGCAAAATTAGTCCTGACGACTCACGATGACGATGCAAGAAGCATGATGTGAAGCACTTGGAGCAATTGCCCATGATGATGAGGACCAGCCATCAGTCTAGACTTCTAGAGAAGATCTATGTGCAGATCATAAGATCCATTATGGGCTTGTGATGTGCACGCACCCTGCTGACAGTCGAGGTACTCCTCGGCGAATCCGGTCCGGTGGATATCTGAGAATTGGAGCTGCTTGCTGCAGCTGCGGTCGTGCCACCGGGTCGCAAGCTCATGTCAGTGAAAGGGATGGCAGCTGCAACTGTGGGCCATCCCACACTACTTACATCATGAGGCTGAAGTGCTGCGAGGTGTCTATTACACCATTCGTGACATAAGGGTGGTACTGGATGTGCATGAGGTATGGAGCTCAGAGATCGTGGCACTGCGACTGACGCGCCCTGTTCATGGCTCCGCCTCCAAGTCATGGCACCCCTTCCTTTCTGCCTTCCTTCCTTCCTTCCTTCTTCAACGTCTAGTGATCGTCCTCTTCTGCACAACCCTGTATATCTTCTCTCACAGATTAATCCTCCGTAGTTGCTACTACTGTGCGCGGCTTCCAGAATACTGACCGCAGTTGCTTGCAAGTCGGGTCGATCCGACGTTTCTACGCCTTGGCGCTTCTTGTGGCAAGCATTCAGAAAGTTAGCAATCCGTGTCGAGTTAGAGAGAGCTAGAACCCACCCCGGATGCAGTTCTGTAACTCAACCCAGTAAAATCTCCGATCTGCAGGTTGCGTCTCCCAAACTTTTCAACAAGAGAAAAAAAGAAGGGCGTCTTTCGTACTCCTCGCCTTGCCGATAACATCCGCAGCTTTCTTTCGCAAATCAAAAGCAGGACGGTCCTCTAGGATGATCTGAACCACACCCGGGTAATCATGACTCCTCAAACAGGAAGAGCAGATATAATACACCTGGACGCGGTAACAACATCAATCTTGCAACTTGTCGACGTCTTCGGTCAAGGCCTCAAACAATCTCTAGTAGCAGATGACGGTACTGCCACCGAGCTCTGAGTAGTCCGCCGCCTCTCCTCCTCCTCCCTCCCCACTGCGCTGCTGCTTCTCAGTAACTAGCCCCAATCCAAACTGGCCGCAGTAGCTAAAACTTATATTTACCTGATTAAGAGAAGCAACACTAGTGCAGGTAGTGGTAGAAACACATGAATCCCACAAGAGCGTGGTCGGAGCTGCTGCTGCTCATCTCTTGCAACCACCGATGATGACCTTGGTGCTCGGATCCGGCTATGATCAACTACTCCAAACCAAACAGGATTCACTCGCAAGGGAATCGGCATATCATGAACTTCAGCAAACGCCTTCTACACTGTAATAACATCAATATTGCTGGCTTCAAAGCTGCTGTCGAGTTGTCGACCTCTGTGATTATAAGTTTTGGTGTGTTTTCGGTGCACCTAGAGATACAAAAAAGAAAGCTGCTATAAGTACTAGTGTAAAGCATTCAAAGACCCAGAGTCGCGATGGAGGTGTTATAGATAGCGCAGGCAGAGAGAGAGAGAGAGATGCCGGTCTTCCCACGGAATTGTGGTCTTCGGGGGAGACAGAAAGAGCGAGCGATCCGAGTGATGGGATCGATGAGCGAAGCCCAAATAAAAAAGAAGCAAAGTTCGACGGAACAGAAACCCCCACCCTAAAAAACTTTCCACCCCCCCAAAAAAAGAAATTGGGGGTGGGGGTTCGGGGAAAAGAAGGTGGTTCGCGGGTCCAAGGGACCAACGGATCGAAAAAAGTCGACACGGATTAATTTCTAACTTCCAAGGGAGCGCGGTCTGGTCGACGGCGACTGCTGCAGGTCCCTTTTCATTGGCCCTTCATTTTCGCTGCTCTCCACCCACCCCTTTGTCTCTCCGTATTTATACGCCGTCTCCAGTAGCTGCCTGCTTTTGCACTAACTTTCCTTTGTTTTGTTGTTCTTTCCTGGTTTGCGTAGTGCGCTAAAATAAATAAATATATTTTTTAATTAGAAAAATTATATACATACATATATATATATATAGTAGTAGGGCTTTGGAGTTTTTTGTTTTCAATGTTGCCACACTGGTGATCATCCACAAAGAGATTTAGCCATGTTTGGCTGCAGACCACTTGTGAAAGTAGAAATATATTAAAATCTTTTTATACCTTGGCTACTTATGTGTGATGGCAATTTCTTAGAATTTGTAAATTTATTTTTGGTGTTTTTTTTTGGGGGGGGTGGGGGAAAGGGCATATATTCAACAAAATATTACTTTATGAAAACATTTTTCCAAATGATGAAAGTTTGCCATGGAAATTTTTTGCTATTGAAGGTCCTCATTATTATCACGAGGGCATTTGATGTCCTCATTGCTTCACACAATCATTTTATGCACATTTTTATCAAAGTACATATCTACTATTTTTTTTAAACCATTTTACACACATTCTATCGAATCATCTAAAGTTTAAAAATTTTAGTGTAGGAATATGTGACCTCCACATTTGTTTGCATTGTGCACTAAAAATTTAGTATTGTTTGCTCATAACTGGACACTAGTTGAGTCAAAGAGGCAAGACCCCACATTGACACCACCATGGTCTCTCGTGTCTACCATGGTGGTGCGTGCAAATGGGCTGGGAATCATGTGGTCCCACCTGGTTTGTTTGTACAGCAGACACACACATCTGGGTGTCTTGGGAGGCAGGCTTGCACTTAATACAGAGTTTTGTGTGTCCACCCACCTTTCTCCTCTTCGTTCCTCCTCTTTTGACACCATTGTTTTCTAGGACTTTTAAGTAGTTCCAATATCTTTCTGCGTTGCTTGTAGATGGATTTTTTTCCCCCCATAGTGAAAACGATTTCCCAAATTACCAATAGGGTTTGATGATTCAGAGCTCTTAAGTAGATCACAAGGCATGAAAGAGAATGAACTTGTTTTGGATATATCAACTTTAGCGGCCTGTTGTATGGATGAAATCCATAGTTTCACGAGGATATGGATAATGGGAGCCAACACCTTTGAGGCTGTGGGGCCCCCTCTTTGGCCTCTAAGGGAGTGTGATTGAATTTTTCATCTATTCAATTTGTCTAAGTTATGTTTATTCTAGTGTGCTGTTGGTTTAAATATTTAATAAATTTATTTAAAGAGACTACCTTTATTTTAATAAATATTTAATTGAATTCAACTTAGTTTTGTTTACATTTGATTAAAAATTTCACATTAGTTATTTGATTTGTTTAGGTCACATCCATCTTAGATGTTCATCTCTATCAATTCTTGGTCCCAATGTCTAAGGTCCAATTTTGACCATATTCTAGATCTAGATGGATTTTAAGGAAATCTAAGTTTGAAGGCTAGGCCAATTTCATATTCACATCTTTCATGTAATTTCATCCATGAGCCTCTTGGTATGTTCAAGTTTGAATCTCATATATTAAATATTGAATGAAATTTGAAAAAGCAAATGGTGCATCTTTTTAAATCTAAAATTTGAAATTCAATTTTCATTATATTTATATTTATATTTATATTGAGTTCCAAATGATAGACATTATTCAAAATTCAAAATCTCTTAAACCTTAGGTCTAAAAATTATGAAATCACCTCCATGCCACCTTGTTCATCAAAGGCTTTTGAACAATACTATAAGCATGCTAATTAATTATTTATTTATTTAAATTGTATTGAATTCTCAATGACCAAACTATTCAAATTTCCCTAAACCCTTATATTGTAATTAGGAAACCACTTCATTGCACCCATTTCCATAAAGGGCTTTCCAAAAGTACCAAGAGCACAATAAGGAGCACCTATGGTTTGGGCAATCCCAAGGCAACAAAACAAACAAATTACATAAGATATAAACTGATGATCGTGATGGACTTGCCATCATATCAAGGATTTGTTGATTTTCAAATTGTATAATGTGTAAATGTGACTAATAGGTGAAAACACATTACACTGTTCATAAAATGTTGTCAGAAAGTAGTTTTTGCAAGAATTTGAAATTTATAAATGGCCATATAATTAAATATAATCAATTAAAATGAAAAAAAAATCAACACTACAATATTATATATAATATAATCATATTGTATGAATTTCATGAATAATTTTTTAATAGTGATAACATAATGGACTTTCAAAGGAGTACCACAAAACTTATAACAATCCATAATTAATGAATATGAACTTCATGCACCTTCATATAATATATATATTAATGAGTAAATGACTCAATGGTAATATAATGTGATAACATTGATATCAAAGAGGACTTTTTGGAAAGATTTTGATGATTAAATTTTTCTATGTATTTTAGATTATGATTTTTTATTATTAAGTGCTTAATTAATGAAATTAATAATTTAAAAACTCATCTTTCAAATTTAAGTTCTCCATAAGATAAACTAGGGTTGAAATTTTTTTTATAATAAATTTTTAATGATAACTTGTAAAATGATTTGTGTGATTCAAAATATCTTGCCTTCACATTATCTTCGAAGTGTTAATTTATGCAATTATGAATTCCACAGGTGCCTAAAAGTGTTACATGTTAGTGTGCTTTCATCCCACCTATGATTCTTTGAGGTTATACAACTGGT
>Ga0209208_10005443_pt1 | contig 17745 bp, 11 predicted proteins | sample S1TSphfallax_3_FD_187694 | JGI IMG/M metagenome (GOLD analysis project Ga0209208, IMG submission 187694) | Host-associated microbial communities from peat moss isolated from Minnesota, USA - S1T2_Fd - Sphagnum fallax MG (SPAdes) (version 2) | ecosystem: Host-associated > Plants > Peat moss >... | reverse complement strand
ACAAGTCAAAGGATTATTTACAAACATCCAAGGGACATCCAAACAATGCTAATTTGAATTTTTTTGGCCAAATTTTCAAGTAATGTTTTTGATGCTAGTGTACTCCCTTGACTAAATCCTGGTTTATTTTAACTCTTCCCCATCTCATCTATAATGTGGTGAGTATCCAAATGGGTATGGACGGGGGGTAATAACCAATGTTGGGTGGTTCTCATTTTTTTTTGAAAATTATTGATTCTGGTTTTTGGGGCAAGTTTTGAGAATCGTCCCGGTTCTTTTTTTAATTTTTTTCCCCATTCTGAGAATCGCCCCATTTTTCACAATTTAGAAAAAAATCCAATTAGGCAATTTTCAAGGTCGACAGGTCTCACAAAATTTTGAACCACCGATTTTCAAGGGCGGTTCTCACAAGTCGGTTCTCATAAATGAAGTTTTTTTTTTTCTTTTGGGGGGAAGGGGGTTTTTTTATTTGTTTCTTTTCTTATAATCATAATAAATGATGAACTAAGTAAATTAATAAATGATAGAAAATAAATTTTTTTAATATAAAGAGTTCATATCTACAATTTTCTCTTTTCAAACTCCCCTTCAAATTCCTCCAACTCCTCTTCTACTATTTCATCCTTCTTTATGAACTCCACCAAGGTTGATGGCATGTTACATCCTAGTCTAGGATCATTGAGCCAATTTTGATTAACAAAAATTAATTTATCTAAATTTTCCATTTGTAACCAACATCTCCTAAGGCTTGTCAGAATTTCAACAAGAGAAAAAATGTGTTCAATCTCAATTTGGGAACCTACAATTCCTAATATTTGTTTTGCAAGAAAGTTAATTGCATGGAATCTAGATTCATGTTTCTCCGACCATTGGAGAGGGTTTTTTTATATCTTTCACATCCACATGAAACCTCTTGAAATCCAATAATTCCCTTTTTACAATTTCCTTTGCAATTTCAGCATTGTTGTTGGTCATCTAGAAAATATTTAGTCAATAATCCTAATCACCATCCTGATTTGCAGAACCAAAAGTAACATCTCCAATAGGATGTAAATGATTGTATGACTTGACCAACATGGAATACAACACTCTCCTATCATATTCCTCCACAATAGACACTCCTTACTCTTTACCAACATATGAAGAAACAAAACAAAAACCTTTGAACCTAAGGTGAAGTATCAACAATAGCATGTTATGTGTTTTCTTCTCTTCATATGTCCTTAAGAATGAAAGGAAAGAATCTAAAACCCCAAACAATTTTAATTTAATGTTAGAGGCAAAAGTTGTTGACTTTAAAAACAATCTATTGTCATCATCCATGAGGGATTCAAAAAAAGGTTTCAAATGCATTTCATCCTTAGCTTTAGAACTCATGGTGATGGAAAAATTCAAGGCATTTGATAATAACTAATGTCCAATAGATTGGTTCAAGATGCAAGTAGAGACAACAAGGCTCAAATAATCAACTATTGTTTCACAAATGAAACATGCAAATAGGATGAGAAACACAACTAAACATTTGAACATTAATTTGCATGTTATAACACATGATAATAGTTCCACGAATAAAAAACATTTCCTAGATTACTATTACCCTATTTACAAACCTACAAAAGAATTCAAATAATTAATAATTTTTTTGGAAAATTCTATTTACTCAATAAGTACAAAATAATCAACATAAAAAGATGAATAAAGAGACACTTACCTTGTCTTCACATGCATATTTAGTTTCCTTAATCAATTTCCAAACTCAATACAAACTTTCATCCATTTTTGTCTTCCCTTTCCAGATTTTTTTGGCCACATTATACACTTATAAATATTAGACTGTGCAAATTTGATTGAGACCTACTTAAGATTTTTACATACCCTCGCTTTAGTAATAACATATTGACAAGTTTTGGAAAATGCCTAACCAAAACAAATGCCATCGAAACTCTTTTCTAACCCCAAAACCTCACTATTAACAACAAATTTGAAAGCTCTGGTCATAGAGTTTTAAGTTTGCCCCTTCATCTTTTACATAAACAATGATCTTTTTGCTAAACCTATACAAATCCAAAAGCTCTTTCAAATTTATAACTAAGGCTTGACTTGTTAATTCTATTGCTTCAAAAAGACCAATTGTCAACTTTTTGGGTTGCCAATTTTCATCCAGAAAATTAGTGACCGAGGAAAAAATGTCATAAGCGCCTCTTGACATCCACAAATCAAAACATGCAATAGTTGACATACATCGATAAAGTTGTGGTAAAACTTAAACATCTTTTGTTTTCTAAACCAAATGTGACAAAATCTCCTATGAAAAGTTTTTTAGAAGGAAAGACAATGTAGGGATTCAATTACAAAGCAAATCGCTTCAACCATGAAGTCTCCAAAAAATGTACATGCAAATGACTTTTAATAATCAACAAGGTTAGATTTTCAATAAATTGTTTATGTTGCATTTCATCATTTTTGTAAAAACATTTTGTGAATTTCTTAGAAAAAAATTCAAATGAAAATACATTTTGCTTCTTTTTAGTTGGTTGTCTTTCACCTTGAGTTCTCACTAAACTATTCACTTCCTCATCAAGTTTTTTTGCAAGCAGATTGTGTTTTCCATTCACATGGTTTTTCAAAGTTAATATCCCATTAGTCTTATAATATGGAATTAGTCCCTTCCTTAGTTTTGTTCTTGGATTATATAACACATGTGTTTTGTAACACAAATGAAATCTTTAAAATTTATTTGAATTTCTTACAACTTGCTAGTTGTAAACTAATTTAACTTTTATTCGTAGTCTAGCATTGACCTCATCCATAACCTTCCCTTTTATTTTTATGAACTTGAGGTCAAGAACTTTTATTTTTGCAATGAATGTTTTTGGAGTTTTGAACCAAGATTGGGACAAGCTAAAAGGAACAAATCAAGAAAAATTCAATGTGTGATTAGATTCTAGAATTTAAACACATTATTTAAGTAAAAATGAAATGTCTAGGAATGTAAGAGGGGAACCCCTAAGATTACCAAATGCACTTTCACTTTGGGAGTAATTGGAATTGCCAAGGTATTTTGGATATTTTAATAAAAAGTAAATGGAGGACCAAAACTTGTCCAAATTGAATGTCTTTTAGATTTTTTGAAATACTTAAAAAAGTACCATACATTAAAGTGGGGTCAGATTCCCAAAACAAACATGGGAACTAAAGATCATGTGGGTTTTAAAGGCTAGGAATGAAAATGCCAAAACAATTATCAACCACTTAAACAAGGATTTGAAAGGCTAAATCAAATCTAATTGAAAAGCTTGATATGACTTTCAAAAAATCTTTTCAAAGGATATAGATTAAACATGAAGGGATATCATTAGAATGTCAAATTTGGATATGATTTGAAAAAACAATGACCAAGCTTGAAAATTTGGGAGTTATTACTTGGCAAAATAATTTCAATGCAAATGTGGTAAAACTACAACATATAATATATGGAAGAGGGTGGTGCCTTCTCCCAAATCAAAAATCATGGTGAGTCTTGTGAGTTTGTGTGAAACTATGGTTAATTCTTGAATCAAAATTAGTTTTAAATGCATGAATTGGGTTATTGTTTTTGTGCAAATTGTTATGACTGAGAGTTCAACTTGACGCACTCATCATAGTTGCATCCTGAAGTTCCCATACCCTTTTGAGCTATGGAATGTGCCTTGGGGGTTTTTTGTTTTGAATTTTAAATTTCTACCATTAATGTCACAACTTTCACCGTGAATTCAAAATCAATTTAGCTAAAACACGATAATGGGAGCAATTTGGGAAAATGTTTTAGAATGCAAATAGCCTACCAAAAATGTAGGAAAGTGCAAGGAATGGAATCAAAGTACTTGGAAGTGAAAAAACATTTTGGGTGTTGTAGTATGTGGGAGTTTAAAAAATGTGGGCCAAAAATGTAGATAGTAAACTTGGTTCAAATTGGCCCCCAAATTATATACTAATAGAAAGGTCTTGAAATTTCAATGTCAAAAGTTAGTTTATATTATACATTTGAGTTGTGAACTAGGAGTTACGGCAAAAAGATTGATTGGGAGCCAAATTGATAATTTAATTCCCAATCACCTCAAACTTAGGAAACGAGTGTTAAATGACTTTCAATTTAAGGATGTGATATAAAGTTGAATTGTTTTGAAGGATTGCAACAATTCCTTTGAAAAAAATATAATCAAAGGTTATATGAATAAGTTATGAACTTGCAAATTTGTGAAACGCATAACTTGGCAAAATTGGGAATTTTTGGGAAGGAGTTTCAAGGGTGAGTCAATATGATAGGCTATTGGTATGTAAATTTGGAATAAATTTTTGGGATTCATAATTGAGAATTTTACTTAAAGGTGCATCAATGTTTTTGTTCATTTGGTTTACAACCTAAAAAATTTGAGCTTTTGTTTTTTTCAAAGCTCCAATGTCCATTGACGTTCTTGGGGAGGTCATTTCCATTTTAATCCAAATGATGTGTAAAAGAATGTAGGCTTAAATATATATATATATAAATGAATTTTACGATTTATTTATTTATGTAAATAGGGTGCCTATAATTCATTATGAAAATATATTTAGATTATACCTAATATTTTTTAAATACACCTAAAATATTCCATTATTCCACAACATACAAAGAAACACCCTTTTATTTTAGGTTCTTCTTAAAATATACAAGGAATGGCCTTTTTGGGAAACATTTGATTAGTGCAATCCACATTTTTCTATCACAAAATGTGGAAAACCACCTTTCTTATTATGGTATATTTGTTGTCTTTTTCAATGATCAAGCTTGCATACATCCAACTTGTGCTCCAATATCCTATTGTAAACATGTGAATCTTCTTGCATCATTTAATGTTATAGTAATTTAAATCATGCTTATGAAATTCACAAGTTTAGGCCACATATTTGTCAAAATAGCTCTTATTAGGAAACAATAACAAATGATTTGATTATGTGCTGGTGCATTTTCATTTGCTTTAACTTCAAATATGTTCACAAGATTCATTACATTCTCAACTAAGTGGTTGGAAGGGTTCACCTTTTCATCCTTAAAGTTTTTTTTTTGATTGTAACACAATTGTGAAAAGGCTTTTTGTACGCACCAGAACTATGTTACATTTGTTGCCTAGTTGTTTGCTACTTGTCCATTTAGAAAAGCTTGCAATTAAGTATTTTCTTCATGTCTTTTTTTACATATTTCTTGCAATTGCTTTAATTTATTTGATAACTCAACATTATGAACATTCAAATCACAAGTAAATGTTTAATTCTTCAAGCTCATTGACTAAACACTCCTTTCTCTTTCACATTGTTCTATAATTTTTCTTCTAACAATTGAAGCTCATGTTTACCTTCCTTTTATTTACTTGTGTTTCTTATAATAACATTTGATATTTTGACGTTTAAATTCATTGGTCAAATGTTCTTTATCATCAAATATCTCTTGTAGTTTCTTTATTTTGGAGGCATATTTTTAAATCCACCATATTCAAAATCATGAGAGGTCCATCATGGCTTGCTTCAGTGTGTCAATGTTGACACCAAAACTATGAATGTTGTTGAAGTACTTTAGGTCTATATTAGTATTGTTCAATTTTTCATTTTTGAAAGAACTTTCAATTCTTGTTTTGACATTTTAAAAAAATTGGTAGGTTCTTTGGGTCTAGGTTTGAGCCCAATTTTCCAAAAATTTGAAGCTATAGTCTCAATTTTGACAATTTTTTCAAATTCAAGAGCCTTCAAACCTAGTTTGAAAATAGGGTCTAGTTCCATATGCCCATTAACATTCCCAAAGGTTGGAAATTTCATATTGTTGGTTTACATACTGTTAATGGTATGTATAAACTTGTTAGAGTTTGATAATGATGATGGCATTTGAGTTAGAGTTTGATAAGTGATGGTGTTTGACTATGATGATAATCGATAGTAGCAATGAGTTACGATATTGATGAGATCTAGTAAGCAATGGGCTAAGGTAGTTGACAAAGCTCTTATAGGGACAAGTTATGGCAAGAGATGGAACTTTTGGCAATGGTGAAAATTTGAAAGCATGAAAACAAGATTACAAAGAAATCATGTGGCAATGGACCCTAACCCTTGTGGTTGTGGACCCTAAGTAGTCTAGTTCTCTAGACTATAGCACCTAGCCTACTAAGCTAATCTAGTATTGTTGTCGGCTTTTCTACATCTTCCTATGGATAATAGTCAAATTTGCTACCCAAAAACAAATCTTAAGAGAAAACACTGTCCCAGACCAGCTTTTTTACACTCACAATATATCCCCGTCCAAAATGCAATTCTTTTTTAAATGAAAAAGAAAAAAAAGGATTTTGAAGGTGCTCTTGTCAGAAGTGAGGGGAAAAAAAGGGATAATTTTTTTTCCAGATTCATATATGTGTAGCCAAGCATATAGAAGGATGATTAAAGATTTGTACTTTATTTCTGGTTTATAGCCAATTTTGGCTAAATCTTCCTAGGGATGATGGTCACATTTTCGACATTGTCGAATGAATGATAGCCACTTTAGCTAAAAACAGAAATTCCTAAGAAAAACATTGCCCATGACACAAGGCTTTTTCTGTGCACCCCAAAGAGTGGACCAGTTCTTTAGTCTTTCTTCGATTGCAAGCAATTGAAATTCAATTAGGATTTGTTACAATGAGGATTTTAATGACAAATAAATCCTTCTTCACTCATCTACAAAAGTCCACTTTGATTCTGTATTGGTTTTGGTAGTGAATTCAAAGTTTGACAAGTTTTACACCAATTCATTTTCTTCTTTGGATACCTGGTGGATTCATTGGCCTTCTGTTGACTGGCGGCCGCCTTTTGATTCCCGGGTTACGAGGTAGAAGAAGAAGAAGAAGAAGGGTCGCCGAGTCGCCAGCCGATCTACAGCTCTCATGGACCAAAATAGGTAGGTACCCAATTTTGCTTCAACTTTGAATGGAGGCACAGACAGAGAGAGAGAGAGAGAGTAAGTAAGTAGGTAGGAACTCCATCACAATCAGCCGAAGCATATATATCTATATATATATATAAAGCTTTTGGACGTGTAAGCTTACCGTGTGTACAGATGAGCTTGTGAGAAAGAAGGGGCGGTGGAGTCGGGGGAGCCTTCAATGCAGCATTTACTGATATGGTCGTGCACTTGACTGACACCAGCTTTTGCATTGAATGTGATGACTATTGTTGAGACACTAGAGCTTCTTTCTTTTTATTTAGTGCCTCTCCATGGATTTCACTCTAACATATATATATATAGAGTCTAGTGGACAAAAGCAAGCTTTTTTTGACACCCACCCTATGGCCCCCTCCCACGTTGAATTCAGCAACATCCCAAGCAGAAAATGATCACCATGATCAGCCTTTTGATGGGTTTTAAGAGTTTCATTGGGTCTTGAATGCAGGAAGTACCAGAGTACTGCTGCATTTCTTTTTTCATTCCTGCTCGCTTGCCCAATTAAATTAATTGTGTCTGGTGAAGTTCCAAACACATTTGGGCCCGTGAATTATGCACATTTGGGTTTGAGCGTGTAATCAACACTAAGAAGCAGAGCATAACATGCTATGTTATGCCTTTTCTTCGTGTCCATTTGGGTGCTATGATTCTTATTAGTGTCCATTACACACCCAAAATGTGCATAATCACAGGGTCAAATGTGTCTGGGCATGACCAATTTTTTTGGGAAAAATATGAATTGGACTAATTGGCAGACAGTGAAGAAGAAGTAAATGCATTTAAGACATCACAGCTGATTTAACGTTGGGACCCAGTGCCCATGATGGGTGGGGATCACTGACTGACTTGATGGAGTCTCCAGGAGAGGGGACACAAAACTCTCCTCTCCTCTCATCTCATCTCATCTCCAGAGCTATGTTTTTTTTTTCCAATCTGCTTAATTTTCTTTTGTTTGGACCTAGTCTTAAGGCGGCTAGAAAAGCTCCAGAGATTCATGCTATTCCATGGGTTGTGTGGGCGTTTTTGTTGCTGTCAGATGAGATCGATATAAATGCCCCTCTCTTCCCGGCCCCCCCAATTCCAGGAGATGTGCAAGGGGGCGTGGCATATCCAACTTCTGCCATGGTTATGACCTGCAACTGTATTAAGCTAGGATCCTATGAGTTACCCAAAAGCTTGACATCATCTTTCTTTCTCTTTGACTAGAACTAGAAGACGATTGTCCTCCTACTTTGATCGATCACAAAGTGTTGTTTGTATGTGATAATCAACATCAGATGTCCTGTTGATCCAGCATTATTGGATCCATCTTGAATGGAATTTTCATGGGTAGACAAGGCCTATTGGTCTCAAGTGACTATTAGAGTCAGTTTCCATGTTGCCCACGCAGGGTTTAGGGTTTAGGGTTTACTCTTAACCCTAGCACCCACCCAAAAGAGATAGATAACTAATGAACAACTGAAATATGAAGCTTAACTTCCCATCTCATTTTTAATTTTTTTTCATCTCATCATCTTGTATTATACAGCTTTTCTTTTATTGGCGAAATTTCCTCAAGAACTGACTTTTAAATTTTTAAAATTGAAAATCAAGTGATCTTGAAGCTTTTCAATTGCCAGAAGTGAGAAAAAATGTATATTAAAAATCTCCAGATTTTTATACTTGGTTTTAGTGTGTAGCCAAAATAGAGAAGGACGGTTAAAGATTTGTACTTCGTATTGGGTTTATAGCCAGATTTGGCTACATCTTCCCAGAGATAAACCAAACCCAGTTATTCTATTGAAGGAAGTCTATTGGCTACTATTTTAATGATCCTGTACAAAAGTGTAGCCAATTAAGGCGAAATCTGTCTTGGGGGATGCTCGCCACTGTTGCTACATTACAAAATTGAAACCAAAAACACTGGTTGGTACCTAGGATCAACTAGAAAACCAAGGAATAGTTTGTTCAGCAAATAGCACTAATGACATGGAAATGGTACTCAGTCTAGGTAGTTGTATACCCTAGTTGAATATGTTCCACCAAAATTATGTTATTTTTTAGACATGCTGGAATTTTCCCCAAAAATATTTTTCTTCAAGAAAATAATGGTGATGAAAAAATGAAGCATCTTTTGAAATATTCAAGTATTTTATTCATCAAAAATGGAATCTTCAAAATTAAATAATTATTCGACAAAAAAGATGACAAAAAACCTGGTATTCAACTACAATAGTGGGCCAAATGGAAACTCAAGGTTGTCAACTGGTGACAATATTGTGTTCTGACCAGTGTTGGGCGAGTATCACAAATCCTGCTGGGCATCAGCCAAGCATCAGAATTTGAACCCCTCAGGGTATCACACTGAGTGATACCCTGCCTGAAAGCCGGATCACTGGTTCTCACTTGTGTGAGAACCGGATGGTGATAACCAGTTAAGTTTTTGGATTAGTGAGACCCAATTAATGTTTAACCCTTAACCCAGGTAAGGGTCCCAGGATAATCCTATGTGAAAAAATTAGGGTTGGGTGGAGGCGTTGCATTCCAATGGCCACTTCTAGAAAACCTTTTTTTTTTTATTTATAAAATGCATTTTTGTACAGTAGCTCTTCCTCTTGCATTTCTCTTGTGTTCACAAAGGTTGTGTGTGTTGTGTTTTCTAGTGTTTTGTGTTTTTGCATTGTCTAGATTTTGGATTTGGATCATAGTGCTAATTTTTTTCCCTTCATATATATATATATATATATATATATATATATATATATATATATATATATATATATATATATATATAAATTTTAATTATTATTTTTCACCTTTTTCACTCTAACTCTTTTATTTATTTTCTTTTCCATTTTGCTTCTTTTTTCTTTCCTTTCCTTCTTTTTTCTTGTTTTGTTGTTGTATCCTCACCTTGTGCTACCTCAAGTTGCCTTATCGCCTTGTCCTGTTGCTTCCTCACGCTACTTCATCACTACCTTGCGCACTCCCTCGCTGCCTCATCAGCCTCATCACCTCGTCAGCCTTGTTGCCTTGTCGCCTCATTGCCATTGTTGCTTCGTCGCCCTTGTTGCTTCATCACCCTTGTCACCTTGTCACCTTGTCACCTCATTGCCTTGTTGCCCTCAACATTGCCATGCTACTTTGTTATTTCGTTGCTACCTTGTTGCCCCACCTTGTTGGGTCAAGGTACCTTCTAAACCCCCCATTTGTTGCTTCATTACCTTGCACCTTGTTGCTTAATCACTTTGCTACTTCACTACCTTTGTTGGTACTTCCCTTTCCCTCACTACCTCTATTGGTACTTCCCTCCTCCCTTTTCTTTTGCAAGGATGAGCTTAGAGCTTGGAGAAGCATGCTCACCAACAACCACCAGAAAAGGTTAGTGTTTTCTTTATTTCTTTTGTGTTTTTTTGTGTTTTATTCTTCTTTTGTTTTTTTTATTATTGTATTATGTTTGTATATGATGTAATTTTATTTTATTTTTGTTAATGTGCATGATATTCATAAACCCAAACATTTTTTCTTAAAAAAATAATCATTATACATTTTTGTAATCTTAATGAAAGAAAAGTCAGTAATTTTATTTTTTCCCCTAACCTTCAACCCTTCAACCCCATTGTTTGTAAATGTTTTTTTCAAAATTTTACCCTTAAACCCATTGTTTTTGTAAATATTTGATTTTTGCTTTCATTTTTGTTTGTGAAAAAATTTGGAATTGTTTGTTGATCTTGTGTTTTATTTAACTCTATAAATATTCTTGTGAAAGTTGCCAATGGAATGACCCTCTATAGATGAAATTGTTGTAATAAAAAATAATGAAACAATTGAAATCTATATGGATGATGAAATTATGGAAGAAAATCAAAATGTGCAAACTAAAACAAACAAGAATCTAGAAAATGAGTTAGAAGAACAAATGAAGATAATTTTTTAAAAATTGCATGCACAAAGAAAAAATTGGCAACCACATGGAAGATTATATTTGTGTTGGAGTTTTTATTGTGTCAATGGTAATACAAAAATTGATCTTGAGAATACACAAATCATACGTTGTATCCTTTCTAATCAAGAACCTGTAATAGGAATAAATTCAAGAACTCAAACAAGGAAAGGATTAGTTTCTTATTATAAAACAAATGGAATAACTTCTCTAAAAAAAATGTGAATGTAGAGCATGTTGTTATTGCAAAAATGTTTGAAGGAGATGTAAACTTTTTCCTAAAAGGAAGAGAAGAAAAACAACCAACAAACAAAAGCAATTATGTCTGGTGGGTCAATTTTTAATTTTTTTTCTATCAAAGATTCTTTCATAAAAAGAAGATGTGCCACAAAAAAGAAATTGAGAAGACTTGGGCCTTGTGATTGTCAAGAACAATTTACCAATGCAATTTGTGGAAAGTATGTGGCTGAAACGTTTAATTTTATGTTTGTGTCCAAAATTAAATTTCCTTTCTAAAAGGCAATTTTCACAAGAAATATTGCTAGGGTTAGTTGAGAAGACAAGTCAACAGTATGTTCTTCCTACATTAGCAAATTGTTCTTCTACAACTAGTTTTGATCTTTGGATGTTTAAGGGAGCTTATGATGTCTTTGCATTAATAATCAATTTTTTGAGTAGTGATTGGCAGCCAAAACATGTAATTATTGGCTTGTTTGAAGCAATAAACATTATTGGTCAAACATTGGCTAGATTCCTAATAGAGTTATTGGACAAATATGGTTTAAGAAAAAAAAATCATTGTTTATGTCCAAAATGAGGGATCAAATCTCAATGCGATGACTATTGCATTGAAAGTTGTTGTAAATTGTGAATCTCTTAGTTTAGAAAAAAACTTTCATGGCAATTGCTTTGGGCATGCTTTTTCAAAAGCATGTTAATATGGCATTGAAGAGGAAAAGGTATGTAAGGATCTGAAGTATGTTTCTATTAAGTCTATTCAAGCATATTTATAAAAATGCATCACTTGGCCTAAGAAGTTTGGAAAAGGAAGGCACCTATGGAACAAGGCTTGTGTTGAAACTAGTATTCACCCCAAAAATTTAAACACTCTAGTGAAAACTAGGTAGTCCTTTTTGTTTCATTATGATTTCAACAGTTTATAATTTTTGAGGTTCTAAATTATACAAGATAACTAATTTTTTCTCTTATTGGTTATGTTGCAAGTTTGTTAGTAAGGTTAATATGTTTCAAGAGGACTTACAATTTCCTTCTGTAATTATGTTCTATTATAACAACAGACTATTGTGAGAGTCATTTGTTGAATGCTTCCATGTCTAACTTGGCACATTTCTCAAATTATAGTGGATTATTTTTCTCCAATTGTTTCTGCTTGTGTTATTAACTAATCTTGTGGACATGGCTTCTTACTATTGTTTTACACTTTATTATTTCCGTGAGTTTGAAACTAAAAGAGGAAAAAAAAAATTCTTTCATTTGAAAACCTAATGGAAGATGATTCCATTATTTCTAATGAGTTATCTTTCTTGGCCTCTAACATTAGAAGGGAGGTAATTAGTGTCCTAAATTTTTCCCTTTCATTCTTGAAGAAATATGAAAATAGGAAAGTTCATAATATGATATCTTTAATGTTAAACCCTAGGTTTAAAAGTCTTCATATGATAAATTCATTTGTTGAGAGGGAGCAAGGTATTGTTCTTGTTGTGGAATGTGATAAAAAGTCTTTGTATCCTATGTTGGTGAAATGCCATGAGCATTTGCATCCTTTGGTAAGGTTAAATATGAATTGTGTTAACCAAGATTTTTTTTTAACAAGATTGTAGTTTGGATATTTTGATCAAATTACAAGCACAAGTGAACCAACAGAAGAGCTTGTGGAAAGGGAGTTGGTTTTCAGGAGATATCAATTGGATGTTAAGGACATCAAATGTCATCTTCAATGGTGGTAGAAACGTGAAGTAATGTTCCCTACATTTGGATTTTTAGCTCAACAAATTTTGGGTGTTATTGGATCTCAAATTGAAATTGAAATAACTTTTTCTTTGGTTGGAATACTTACCAACCTTAAGAGATGTCATTTGCAAATTGATAATTTGAAGAAGTTGACATCTGTCAATAAAAATTGGCTTAATGATCCTATGATAGGTTGTAAGTTTCCATCTAATTTAATGGAATACCTTGGAAAGGATGTAGATCTAGAAGAGGAGTTAAAAGAGTTAGAAGGTGAATTTGAAAGGGATGAAGTTGTTGAAGTGTAAAACTTCAATAAATAAAACATTATTTAATGTTTTTTGCAAGAATGCTTGTTATATTTTCATTAATAAAAATAATAATAAAATTGAAACTAAAAAATATATAATTTTAATTTTTTTAAAAATAATTAATAAGTAATACGCAGTTTGTGGGAACTGACAAAAGAGAAACGATTGTTCTCAAAATTCCAAGAACTAGCAAATTGAGAACCAATTTTTTTCTTTAAAAACATTTATTAGTACCCTTGCCTGACATACAAATTTGAAAAGGGGGGGGGGGAAGTGAAAACTGGACCTTTTTATCAATTGTTGTATGAAAACCAGATTTGACGAGTATCATAAAAATGTGATACCTGCCCAACACTGGTTTTGACATCCATGCTATAGTGGGGTGGGTATTAGAAATTGCACCAAACCATGTTGGGTATCAAATTTGATAAATCACAGATAGAAAAAATCAAGTATGTACTTGATTATTATATATAACCATGGTTTTTTAAAGAAAATTAAATCAAATAGTCACCTAGAAAATTTCTTGGTCTTTGTCAGTTTTTTCATCAAACCTAATAATTTTTTGAAGTTTTTGAAATAGGTCCCTAAATTGGTGGTTCTTTGAATCTGATTTTTTTCAAACATCCAAACACAACAATTTTTTATTCTAACTTCTTTCAATTACTTAGAATTGGTGGTTCTTTGATTCTTTTTTTTTTAAAAATCAAATACCCATAACTGGTGAGTATTATAAAAGTCAAATACCCGCCCCACACTAATCCCTACTTTGACATGTATTACCATGTTGATGCCTACGACCATAGCTATCTACACACACATCACAAATGTCTGAAACCACCCTAGCAAAACCAAAATATGATTCACATGCAAACGAATAAGAATCCAAACTCAAAACACAAAATGAAAAACAATAATACAAAATCATGTGCAAAAAACTTGTATAAAAACATTTTTAAAACTACAAAATAAAAAAATTATGTGTTTAAAATTTTCAAATCATCAAAAATGATTTGAAAACTCACAACATGAGATTATATCCCAAACACTAAATACTTCAAATTAGTTCCAAGCTGAAAACACAATTAATTATGTTAACCTAATTTAACACTAAACTGATTAAAACTTAACTAAATAGCTAAACTAACACTCCTAACAATTCTAGACTAGCTAGGTTGGCTATATGTTGAGTTCATGATATTGAATCGGTACTTGATAGAAACTCCATTAAACACTTCCCCATCAAACTTTGTGGGTCTCAATACTACTAGAGAGGGGTGCTGCAAGGCCCTTACTCTCTGGTAGGCACCTTATGCAGGCACTTATTCCAGCTATGCCCTCCTCATAGGGCATTCATTACCCATTGGAAAGAAAGAGGACAACCAAGGAGATCAAACACAAACAGATGTAGAATCAGTGCTTGAGATAAACCTTAAAAATTTACAACTCTACTAACCCACCTCATAAATAGTGGGAACTTTAGGAAGCTTAAGAAGTTCCCTTGGAATGAAACCCGGATGGAACCACTGTTGGGTGGGTATTAGAAATGGCACCAAATAACCATCAATTATCAGGGCTGTTATTTAAAGTAGATAACCGAGGTTCTTAAAAATATATATCAAAGAACAAGATTTGATATACAATCATGGTTTTCAGAAACTCTAAGAACAATTTCTGATTAATAACTGTAGTTTGCAACAACAACGACAAAAATCTTTGAATTGGTCAAGTGACATTCTATAAAACTGTTGGTTGGTTTCATGAAAACCATCAGTTCTTCTCTTGAGGGTATCTGAATTAAAAACTGGAATGAAGGTTCTTTGCTTCCACTTAGTTTCACAAAAAACTGGAACCAGAGGTTATTTTTAAGATCAAATTAACTACCCAACTCTGGATGAAACCCATGATATGTGGAGCTGCAACCCTTTGGAATGATGAGGATTCATTTAGTTTCATAGTAGTTGACTAGTGCAAGTAAATGTCGGTTGCTCAACTATTCAAGGATGAAGCACCTCTATCCATTTGTATCAGCCATTTTTTTCCCAAGCCTAAGCAATCTATCCACTGTTAGCTGCCCCAGTTCATATCCACAGTGACTTACAGTTGAGATCAAGGGATGGGAAATAAGGAAAACCATGACAAAGAACCCCTTGTTTTCCACCATGCAATTTGCAAAGCATAAATTTAATTTTTGGGGATGTCAAGTTTTCCCCTTATATTGTAGACATTAACACTTACTGATTCTGCATTGCTGTACTTTGAGCACAAAATAAATTAATTGACAATATCTTATGTGACAATTCTAGCCTGGAGGAGTTTGTTGAAGTCATGATTAGCATCACTCTTCCGAATGAAGATGAAGGCTTCCATTTACCAAAGGAACATGTTTTCGGACTGGTTCTGACAAAAAAATTGTCTTACTGAAGTATCATAGTACATGAACTGCTTTGATATTAATTATTGAATTTTCAGAAAATTGTCAGCCCATTAGGGTTATCCCGAAAGTCACCCTGTCTTCACCCTGTCTTTGGGCCTGCTTTCACCCCCCCCATCCCCTCTTTTAGTGATATTTGCAAAGTAAGGAAATTTTATTAAATCTCAGTATGAAATTTTGAAACTCACCATTTAATGCACAAGGTTCAAGACTAATTATAGTAGTTTGTACAAGTAGGAGGAGTGAAAATATGTAGCAGCAGTGGAGACACTCCGAAAAAAGGAAACACAGCATGAAACTTAGTTTACTACCAAAATTGGTGGAAAAACTAGTTTGGGTCCCAGTTACTTTGCTTTGTAAAATTTTCATTCCCAGTTACATGTTTGATGCCCTATCATGCCGAAACTGGCTGTTCTCGCCCCCTAATATTAAGACTTTACAAATAACTCTATTGTGTTGAAAATTCCAGAAGAACATCCAAAACAAAAGTTGTGCACTCTTCAGTGTAGGTCCAAGGCAACTACACTTCTTGCAATTCAAAAAGGTTTCGTGTTGGATTTGAACTCAAGTGAAATGCCTAACATTAACGCTCAATAAATAGATTGAAAAATACACACATATGACATAACTTTCTCTCTTTCAATTAAGACTATCTATTTACCTACATGCCCATAACTCCAGAATTCAAAAAATCCATGAGCCGAGATTAAATTCTCAAAACATATTTTATTTGACAATTAACTTGCCAAAGCCGACAAGGACAATGATACCTAGAAGAGATGCATACAGGTGCAAAGAATACTTATAAATATATACTATGAAATGTATAGTTACTATATAACTATCTGGATTTATGTAGAACCCATACTGCACAATGCTCATCATGTAAAGGATATTAACAGAGGACTTTGAAATTAAAAAAAAAACTAAATTACTGCCCTTTTGCAAAGATGAAAGTGGTGAGCTCCATAACACATTAGTGGCAACTGCAGTCAAGTTGGACCTGTCTTTATGGTATCTTGTTAGGCGGTATTTTGGTGAGTAACAAAATGTCATTCTGATTGACAAAAGGAACAGAGCCCACAATTAATTCTCTTCTTAAAAGCTCTTCAAGAGTTGTAGGGCCATATGGTCAGAGAGTTCCAACAGCAAAACCAAAATAACTGAAGCTCAGCTCTGTACTCATTATGGAAAAAGGTTGTGTGGGACCTTTGGATTATTATTCAAGTCCAGAGTAAGGGAGTAGAGTAACCAACTTGAATAAATGGGTTTGTCATACTTTTGATTTTCAAAGACCCAATTTGCTCACCAAAAGTCCAAGTATCTAGTCCAAGTAGTAGTAGTAGTAGTTGTTGTTGTATTCCTGAACAAGGGTAAAAGGACCAGTGTTGTTGGCCAGTTATTTGTGTTTTGACCCAATTATTAACCCAGTTATCAGGTAGGTTATCAATAATAGAAGCAACCAACCTGAATAAATGGGTTGTCATACTTTGATTTCAAAGAGCCAATTTTGCTCAACAAAAGTCCAAGTATCGACCCGTATTGGCCAGTTATTGAGTTTCGACCCAGTTATCAACCCAGTTACCCGCTAGATTATTAATAATCTACCAGTTGGTTATTAATTTGTTTATAATTGATTAATAATTTAACCATCTGGTATTGAATTTTCAAATCATTTACCAGTCGGTTATTAAATTTTTTTTATAATCGATTAATAACCTAACCATCTGGTATTATATTTTCCAAATAATCTATCAGTTGGTTATTCAATTTTTTAATATTGAATTTTTTTGGTATTGAATTTTCAAAATTTGATAACTTACCCAGATGGCCTGGTTATCATCTAGATAGGTTATCAATCCAAAAAGAACTGAACATTTTCATGATAGATTTTTTTTTAAAAACAGATTTTTTAAAATTTTAATTTTAAGAAAATGCTATAACCAGTGTATAACTGGCAGGGTAACTGGCAATTATCAACTGGATATTTGATCACCTACCTCTCTATTCATAACCATTAGTTTATTACCAAAATATTGATAATCTAACCAGCACCCTTTTTATTAAAAAAACAACTCTATGCATCGGTTATGAAAAAAATCAATAACTGGCCAAAAACTCAATGATC
>Ga0209208_10005442_pt1 | contig 17746 bp, 14 predicted proteins | sample S1TSphfallax_3_FD_187694 | JGI IMG/M metagenome (GOLD analysis project Ga0209208, IMG submission 187694) | Host-associated microbial communities from peat moss isolated from Minnesota, USA - S1T2_Fd - Sphagnum fallax MG (SPAdes) (version 2) | ecosystem: Host-associated > Plants > Peat moss >... | reverse complement strand
GAGGGGAGTTTATCGTCGCCCGGGACCTGGCGCGAGAGCCACAAAGCCCCGTCGCTCAACACCTCAAGATCGAAACCTGACGGGACAACCGTCGTGGTCTGATCCTCGATAAGGAGGCAGGGTCCGGCGTGCCGGTCGCCCGGGGCCAGGGCCGACCGGGAGAGAGCGGCGTATGGGATTGGCGCACCCGCCGCCGCGTCGAAAACATCCAAGGATCGCCGGGCAGCGTCGGTGACATCTTGGCGGGTTCGGGCCCGGTCGGGGGCGACCGCGTCGCGGCGCTCCACGCGCACCGTCCAAGTCAGAACTTCGACGGGAAGTCGCGGAATGGTCGCGCCAAAGAGCTGGGCGTAACGCGCTTCGAAGGCCTGGCGCAGCATAGACGCGGCGTCGGCGTCCAGTTCGCCGCCCGGGGCGGGAACGGTGATCTCATGGCCCTGCCCGCGATAGCGCATATAGGCCATGCGGGTCTCGGCGAAGTCATGGCTTTCACCTCCCAACAGAGTCCGGGCTGCGGCAGCCATCTCAGCCAGAACCCCGTTGACGCGGGCGGTGTCGAAAGTCTCCAACTCCATGAACAGGCTCCGCGCCTGCTCGAAGGCAAGACCGGCCGCCAGGAAACCCACCGCCGAACCCACCCCCGCATGGGCGGGGATCAGGACGTGGGGAACACCGAGCTTAGCCGCTAGGCTGGCGGCATGCAGGGGCGCGGCGCCGCCGAAGGCGATCAGGGTGCGGCTGCCGAGGGCCCTTCCCGATTCGATGGCGTGGACCCGCGCGGCGCTGGCCATGTTCTCATCGACAATCTCGGCCACGGCGAAGGCGCCCATGGTTTCCGACAGTCCCAGGGGCGTGGAAACATCGCGCGTCATGGCTTCCCGCGCGGTATCGACATCCAGGGCGACCCCGCCGGAAAAGGCGGTCGGATCAATGCGGCCGAGAAGGAGATCGGCGTCCGTGACCGTGGGCGCCTGACCGCCGCGCCCATAACAGGCCGGCCCGGGGACCGCACCGGCGCTGCGCGGACCCACAAGCAGGCGCCCGAGCGCGTCAACGCGCGCGATGGAGCCGCCGCCGGAGCCAATCTCGACCAGATCGATAGCCGGGATGCGGACGGGAAAGCCGCTGCCCTTCATGTTCTCGTGCATCCGCCCGACCTCGAAACTACGCGTCATCTGAGGCTTGCCCTGATCGATCAGGCAGAGCTTGGCGGTGGTGCCGCCCATGTCGAAGGCGAGAACCTCATCCAGCCCATGGGCGCCGGCGATCTGGGCCGCCAGAACCGCGCCGCCGGCCGGCCCACTTTCCACCAGACGCACGGGATAGGCCATGGCCGTGGCTAGGTCGGTGAGATCTCCGCCGGAGGTGACGAGGAAGAGCGGGCAGGCGAAGCCCCGTGCGGTCAGCTCGGCGGACAGGGCGGCGAGATAGCGCGACATGAGGGGTTGGACGTAGGCGTTGGCGCAGGCGGTGGCAAAGCGCTCATATTCCCGGATTTCCGGACTGACCTCGCTGGAAAGCGTGACAAACATCTCCGGCGCGGCGGCGCGGATCAGCTCGGCCAAACGCTGCTCGTGAACAGGGTTGGCATAGGCGTGCAGGAAGCTGATGGCGACGCTCTCGACGGCCTCTGACTGAAGCCGGGCGATTAGCTCCGCGGCGCCCGCCTGATCGAACGCGCGGAGCACCCGGCCATCGGCGGCGATGCGTTCGGCCAGTTCCCAGCGCAGGGCCCGCGCCACCAAGGGCGGAGCGCGGTCCATGGAGAGATCATATTGATCAAAGCGGCTCTCGTGGGCCATTTCCAGCACGTCGCGAAAGCCGGCGGTGACGATCTGAACCGTGCGCGCGCCCTTACGCTCGATGAGGGCGTTGGTGGCCAGGGTCGTGCCATGGATCATCTGATCGACCGCGCCCGGCGCCACGCCGGCGAGCCCCAGAACCTGGTCCACGCCCTGCAGCAACCCATGCTCCGGCGCTCCCGGCGTGGTGAGCACCTTGGCCGTGTGCAGAACGCCGTCCACGTCGAGGACGACATCGGTAAAGGTGCCGCCAATATCGGAGGCGATGCGGATCATTTGCCGGGCTGTAACGGGGTCATGCCCAGTCCCTATAGACGCCGCGTCCGGGGCGATGGAATAAACATCCAAATGAAACACCGCACGGTCGCCGGGACCATCCTCTACACCTCAAGGAAGCCGGAGCGGTTGGGTCAGGCCCGGGGCGTCGAGCATTTCCGATTTACCCACCACCACGACGGCAAGGTCACCCTGCGCGCCTATTGCGAGATCGAGGACCCCGATCCCACCGTGCTGCGGGACATCGTCTATTCCCTCGACGAGCACGGCGCACCCATGGACTGCCATGTGCGTGTGACGGTGGGCGACGTCTTCATGGGCAGCGGCTGGTTTCGCTTCAGCCCAGAGGCCGTGGAGTGCGAATCCTTCAGCCCGGATCTCGGACGGATATCCCAACGTGTGCCACTCGATGCGCCGCTGGACGGCTTTGTGACCCACCCGGTGGTCTGCGACGGGTATCTCCTCTCGCGCCTTTCCTGGACTGTCGGCCAGAGGCGAACCCTCAATATGATGCTCCCCTCCCCTGATCACCGGGGGGCCTCGCCCCCCCTTATCGCCTGGTCGCGGACCGACGCACGGTATGACGGCCTGGAGATGATCACGGTGGCGGCGGGGACGTTCGAAGCGCGCAAATTCGCTTTTCTCGACGAGCGGGCCGTGGCGAACCCCCACCCGCCTTTTGAGGTATGGCTGACCAATGACGCGGACGCCGTCCTGCTTCAGGGCGGCGTGGGAGGCTATATGCAGACCTGGTACGAACTCATGGACTTGAGCCGGTGAGCGCCCTCACAAGCGATGCCTCGCCGGGCGCCGGGCCGAGCGAATTCCGCCGCGGTTGGCCGGTGGTGGCTTCGGCCATGCTGGGGATTGGGCTCGGCCTCTCGCCCGTGCCTTTCTACACCATCGGTATCCTGGCGCCGCACTTGGCGAAAGCTTTTGGCTGGGGGTTCGGCGAGGTCATGGGCGGTTTGCCGATCACCTCCATCGCCGTAATGGGCGCGAGCCCCCTGGTGGGCCTGCTGGCGGACAAGTTTGGCGTGCGGCGCATCGCCATAGGCTCCCTGGCCCTTTTTGGCCTGAGCTTCATGGCCTTCGCGCTCAGCAATGGTTCGCTCATCCTCTTCTATGCCAATTGGGGGCTCATGGCGCTCCTCGGGGCCGGCACCCTGCCGATCACATGGACCCGGGGAGTGAACAACGCGTTTGACCGGCGCAAGGGTCTGGCCTTGGGTCTATCCCTCTTAGGCACAGGCATCTTCGGCTATCTGGTGAAGCCCTTCACCGCCTGGGTGATCGAGGGCTGGGGATGGCGGGCGGCCTATATGGCCATTGGCGCCCTGCCCCTCGTGATCGCCCTGCCCGCCGCGATCCTCGGGTTTCACGATGTGGGCCCGCGCGCCAGCAAGGCCACCCCGGCGCCCGGGCTCGATTTCTGGCCGGCGGTGCGGAGCTGGCGCTTCTGGGTGCTCGCCATCGCCTTCCTGCCCATCTCATTCGCCGTGGGCGGACCCATTCCCAATATGGAGAACATCCTCAAGCTGGCGGGCTTCGCGCCGGGCCAGATTATCTCCCTCGCCTCGCTGATCGGCCTATCGGTGATCGGCGGGCGGGTCGTCGGCGGCTGGCTGCTCGACCGTATCTGGGCGCCGGCCGTGGCGGTGGTGCTTATCGGCGCCCCGGCGGTGGGATGCTGGCTCCTGGCCCATGGCCCGGTGGGTTATGGGCTCACAGCGACCTCAATCGTGCTGATCGGTTTCGCCGCGGGGGTGGAATATGACCTCATGGCCTTCATGACCGCGCGCTATTTTGGCATGCGGCGCTACGCCTCGATCTATGGCGCCCTCTACGGCTTCTTCGCCGCCGGCGCTGGCTTCGCCCCGGTGATCTTCGGCGCCGCCTTCGACCGCAGCGGCTCCTACGCCCAGCCGCTCATGCTCTCTTCCGCCCTCCTTCTGGTTGGCGTGGCGCTGCTGCTGTGCCTGGGCCGCTACCGCAACTTCCCGGCCATCCCGGCGAGCGAGGTGATCGCGGCGGCGGAAGGAACGGCCGATACCCTGCCAGCCTAGATCCCAGCTACGCCGCCTGAATGATTTCCACGAGCGTGCCGGCGGGGGCGGCCATGGTTGCGGAAAGTCGGCCGCCATAGATGGGTCCGTGCCGGGGGGCGGGAGGCTTCAGCCAGGGCCCGGGAAGGCTGGCAAGATCGGGGTGGAGGAAGCTGACCAGGGCGATGCCGGGCGGCAGGTCGCCAGGAGCCGCGGGGCGCACGCTGGTCTCGACCGGGTACTGATCAAGCTCCAGGAACATGTCCCGCTCATGGGTCATGGTGCTGAGGAGGTGCTTGCGGTCGGCGGGAAACCCGAAGGCCTGATTGATGACTGAATAGACGAGGTCCAGGCTGCGACCGCCGAGGAGACCCATCTTTTCCTCGAACCAAGCCATGGAGCCCGCGAGGTCGGAACAGGCCAGGACAAGGATGAACAGCTTGTCGATGAGGGAAGCGGCTCGGGGAAGATCATATTCCGGGGGATCGCCGCGGATCTGGGTGAGGAACACGATCTCCTGATCGGGCCCCCGCACCTGCATGGGCAGAATGGTGGGCAGGCCCTCAAGCTCCTTGGGTGGGCCGATGATCTCGAAGGGCGAGGCCTCCAGGCGCGTATTCACGGCCCAGGTGTCGGAGACACAGATCTCGATGGCGGCCCACCCATAGGTGCGTAAGGGCACATACTCCGGCGGCACGGGCCCCTCGATGAAACGGATGAACACCTCGGCGCCGGAGGCGGGGCGCAGGGTGACAAAGGCACGGCCCGCGGCGCCAGGCGCGCCCCAGCTTTGAGCGAGGCCGGCGTCCAGGCGCCCTTCCTCGACGACTTCATAGTCGAACCACCTCTGGTAGCGCGCGGCGGAGGCCTTGGGGTCGCTGACGGTCAGGGTGGCCGCGCGCAGGAGCTTCATGAGGGGACTCTGGACCGGATGATGATGGGGGGCGACGAAGGTGGGTCTTATATTAATTCGGGGCCGTGGAAAGAAAGCTGGCGACCGCGGCCACAAAACCCTCCGGATCGACATCCATGGCCGGCGCCTGGGATATTGGCAGAATAGCCAGGGTCGCATCCGGCCGCAGCGCCGCCGCGGCGTGGGTATGACGGTCGAGCATCTCGCCAGTGTGCGTGATCAGCAGCAAGGGGTGCCTGTTCGCCGCGAAGGCCGGGCTCATGTCGTGACTGAGCGCGGCGTTATGGGCGTACCAAAGGGTGGGGCCCGCTAGAAGGCGGCTGATCACCATGCGCTGGGCGACCTTCAGGCCAAACATGGGCTCCAGGCGCGTAAAGAGCTCGGCCAGGTGTCCGCCCCCCGGCTCGGGCCGATAGGCGCCGTCCTCCCGCTCGCGGGGCACGATCATCTCCCACCAGCTACCCATTTCCTCCCGGCTCATGATCGGAACGCCATAGAGGGCAAGGCGCCCCACCCGATCCGGGGCGAGGTCCGCCAGGGCGATCGCCACTTGGGCGCCGGTGTGATGACCCACGATATCCGCCTGGTCCACCCCCGCGTGATCGAGGACGGCGAGAGCGGCCCTGGCGAAGTCGTCGATAACCGGGGGCTCGGGAGGCGCATCCGACATCCCCATGCCCGGCATGTCTGGGGCGATGATCCGGAAACCGGCGGCCACGAAGGCGGGGAACGTATCGGCGAAGTCGATGGCCGAGGTGGGAGATTGATGCAGCAGCAGGAGCGGCCGCCCCGCGCCCTCGGCGTCATAATAGTGAATCTGACCCTGGGGGCCATCGGCATAGGCCCGTCTGAGCTGTGGCGCGGAGGGATGCATGGCGGTCTCGGTTTTCGCGGGCGGCCGGCGCCACGCGCATGCTTCTAGCCAAGCCCGGGCGCTCGTCCAGGGCCGGGCGCGAGATGGGCCTCAACAACCTGATCCAGAACGAACCCAGGCCTAGATGTGATGCGTTTGCACGGAAAGCCGCCATCGACATCCCTGACGCTACAAAGCGGGTGTTGCGACGTCCCAGGTTACGTGGCGGGTTCCGCCGATATTGGCGCCGGTCTTGGTGGCGCGAGGCTCCTTGTCCATCAACCGACAGACCAGCGGATGACCGGATTCCACGGCCTGACCAATAAGGTCCCAGCCAATAGACTCCAGCGGGAGTATGAGCCTTTGCGCAAACGCGCCTTCGCGGTTTCTCCAGGCCAGATAAAGGAATCGCTTGCGCGGCGGGCCATGGGCGAAGGGACCCTCGAAGACAGGCAAGCCGCCTGACACCGCCTTCACGTCAAGCGGGAAGGTGAATGACACCGCGCCATCGGCTTGCGGCTGGCCCTGATGCAGAACCTCTGCTCGGTCCTGTAAGCCGAAGTGATCGGGATCACCGTTCCAGAAAACCGGGCCGACGCCGTCATAGATCACCCGCAGGTCGATCCGTGTTTTCGTTAACCCTTCCAAAACGCAGGCCTCACCTCTTCAGCATCAGGTCCAGAACATAGGGATTGGCGCTATGCCCGATATGCGCCGTCGTCGGGTTGGCCGCGAGACGCAGAAGGTAGACCTCGTTGCGATCATAGACATTGACCACCGTCAGGCCCTCCACGCGCGGGACGCGAAAAGTGAGGGCGTCTGCGGGGTCGCTGAAGGCGATAATCTGTTTACAGTCCAGGCCCATGCCGCGGCCGCGCGTTGACCGCCCTCCGCCGGCCCATGCGCTGAGGGCGCCATGCATGGAGAGGGGGTCGCCAGCGGCGGGCGTGGGGCTTTGGCCCTCGCTCAACCGACCAAGCTCCATAAGGGCGAGTTGGTTGGCGAAGAAATAAAGATAGGCCGTATCGTCGAGCACCTCGCGCACCGCCCCATGTCCCCGCGCATAGGCGTCGAAGACGACGAAACTGCCAAGGCTTTCGGCGACGACCACAAACGTGCCGGGCCGTTTGTGGCGCTTGTCACGCTCCGCCGCGTGGCTGAAGGCCGCGTCCATGGCTTTGCAAAGGTATTTTTGCATGGGCCCAAGCGCGATGGCGGCGTCGGCGAGTCCCCAATCCACGAGTTCGCGTTTGAGGAGACCATTGGCCAGGGGAGCGCCGCCGCCGAGGGGCTTGGCGGCCAGCCGTTGGTCCAGGTCGGATTTGGAGAGAAAGGGGTAGTGGATGCCGTCATTCAGGGGCCGGCCCTTGCCGTCCACCGCAGCGCAAAGTCTCAGATTGGGGACATCGGCGCCGGCGAGATAGGCTTCCGGCGCGAGCAGCGCGCGGCAGCGCAGCGGCAGGGCCAGGGGCCACCAATTGACCTCATCGACGATGATCGCATGGCCGCCGGACTTTCGTTCGTATTCGTAGCGGTCGACGAAGGGGCCCATGGCCCAGGCGGCGTCATCGGTCCAGATCGCCTCGCCCATATAGGTGAGGCCGGGCCTGGGCCCGACATCCAGCCGATGTGTCAGCTCGGTCCTTGAGGGCGCGGTCCCCGCCAGAATATCGGTGAGGCGCGCGGTAAGGCTGGCCCGAAATATGTTCGAGGCGCCGCGGTCGCCGGTCCTGAGCCCATGGACAAACAGGATATGGACCGGCTCATCCGATGAGGCGGCGATGATCTGGCCCAAAGAGGCGGTTTGCGCCAGCGCGTCGGGCCCTGCTTCAATCAATCCCATATTTGGCTCGACGATTGGCGTTTGAGGCGTCGAACAGGATTGTTGCATGTGACAGCGCGGTCCGTCATGCCCCGCGAGCCTCAAGGATTTTCAAAAAAGTGTCCTCATGGTCCACCCAGACCGTTCTTCTCATCGGAGCATCCCGCGGCCTCGGCTACGCGATAGCCGATAGGGGCGAAGGGTCGGCCTTGCATGATCTCGCAACGCGCTCGGGCGGGGCCGACCGACTGAAAATGCTGGAGCGGCCGGCGGGAATCGAACCCGCGACATTCAGCTTGGGAAGCTGACGTTCTACCTCTGAACTACGGCCGCGCGCGCCAGGGGGATAAGGGGTTTTCGCCGCCTTGCAAAGACACCCGCGGGAACGCCTTGGCGTTGACGGGCGCGCGCCCCGGCCGCAACATGTCGCGGAGATAAAGAGGAGACGCGGCCATGGCCGATGGTGAAATGACGGCGCGGGCGGGATTCCACGCCATGACCGAGGGTACCGTCGAAGACTGGCAGGCGATCAGCGCCGCCGCCGCGCCGTTCAACCGCGCCCATGCCGATCGGCTTCTGGAGGCCCTGCGCGCGCTTAGCCATGACTGCGGCGGTTTCGCCGTGGACCGGCTGGAACACTCTCTGCAGACCGCGACGCGGGCCTTTCGTGACGGGCGGGACGAGGAATATGTGGTCTGCGCCCTGATGCATGATGTCGGGGACCTTATGGGGCCGTCCAACCACGCCGAGGTCGGCGCGGTGATCATGAAGCCCTATGTGAGCGAGGCCAATCACTGGATGATGGATAAGCACGGCATCTTCCAGGGCTATTATTTCTTCCATCATCTAGGCCTCGACCGCGACCTTCGCGAGCAGTTCCGGGGCCACCCGCACTTCGAATATTGCGCGCAATTTTGCCATCTCTACGACCAGTCCAGCTTTGACCCGGGTTACGACAGCATGCCCCTGGAGGCCTTCGAGCCCATGCTGCGCCGCGTGGTCGCGCGGCCGAAGACGTCGATCTACAAGCGGGCCGACGCATAATCGCCCCGCTCTCGGCGAGCACCTGATCGCCAAGGCTGTTCTATTGGCGCGCGTGGCGCCATAAGTCCGCGCTGCGGACCCCCCGGGAACCAGCCATGACATATGTCCATCCCGCCGAACCTCACTTCGCGGGCAAGATCGGGCGCACCATTCCAGAGTCCGCGCCGGCCTGGCCGGAGTCCTGCGCGCCAAAAGGCGCGCCCAATGTGGTTCTGATCACCCTGGACGATACCGGCTTCGCCCATCTGGGCTGCTACGGATCCACCATCGAGACACCGAACATCGATCGCCTGGCGCACGAGGGATTGCGCTATGACGGCTTCCACACCACGGCCGTCTGCTCATCGTCCCGCGCCTGCCTGCTCACCGGGCGCAACCACCATGCGGTGGGCGTGCGGGCGGTCTCCAACCTCGATACCGGCTATCCCAATATGCGCGGGGCGGTGACGCCCGCGGCGGCGACGGTGGCGGAGATCCTGCGCGACAACGGCTTTGGGACCTTCGCGGCGGGCAAGTGGCATCTGTGCCCCATGGCCGAGGCGACGGCGTCGGGGCCGTTCCGCAACTGGCCCCTGCAGAAGGGCTTTGATCGCTTCTATGGATTTCTGCAGGGCGAGACCGACCAGTTCTATCCGGAGCTCTCCAGGGACAATCACTTTATCGACCCGCCCCGCACACCGGAGGAGGGCTATCATGTCTCCGAGGATCTGGTGGACCAGTCGATCGCCTGGCTGCGGGATCAGGTCTCGCTGACCCCTGAAAAGCCGTTCTTTCTCTATCTGGCTTTCGGCGCCACCCACGCCCCGCACCAGTCGCCCAAGGCCTATCGTGATAAGTATCGCGGCCGCTTCAACGCCGGCTGGGATGCAGCCCGGGAAAGCTGGTTCGCGCGCCAGAAGGCCCTGGGGATCATTCCAGCGGACACCGAACTTGCACCGCACAATCCGGGCGTAAAGCCCTGGGCGGAGCTGAGCGACAAGGAGCAGCTTTTCGCCGCCCGGCTTCAGGAAGCCTTCGCGGCCATGCTTGACCACACCGACGCCCAGATCGGCCGGCTCACCGACTTCCTGCGCGAGCTGGGGATCTTCGACAACACCCTCTTCATCCTCTGCTCAGACAATGGCGCGAGCCAGGAAGGCGGCCCCACCGGGGTCATGGATGAGATGAAGCACTTCAATCTCATGCACGAGGATCTGGACGCCGCCATCGCGCGCCTGGATGACATCGGCGGGCCAGACAGCCACAGCAACATTCCCTGGGGTTGGGCCCAAGCCGGCAACACGCCCCTCAAATGGTACAAGCAGAACACTCATGGCGGCGGGGTGCGCGACCCCTTGATCGTGCGCTGGCCGGCCAAGGTGAAAGACACGGGCGCGGTGCGCCATCAGTTCTGCCACGCCATCGACATCACACCGACCATCCTCGAGGCCGTGGGTCTCACCATGCCCGATGTGGTCGCTGGGGTTCCGCAGATGCCGATCCACGGGGCGAGCTTGCTGCCCAGCTTCGCCGACCCGGGCGCACCCAGGGCCCGCGGCGTTCAATATTTCGAGATGTTGGGCCACCGCGGGATCTGGAAGGATGGCTGGAAAGCCGTGACCCACCACACCGCCGGGACCCCATTCGATAAGGACGATTGGGAGCTGTACCACCTGGATGCGGACATGTCGGAGATGCGCAATCTCGCCGCCGCCGAGCCGGAGCGTCTGAAGGCGCTGATCGATGACTGGTGGCAGGAGGCGGAGGCTTATGGCGTGGCGCCGCTGGATGACCGGGGCTTCTTCGAGCTGTTCCGCGCCTCGCGCAGGCCCGGCATGCCCACATCAAGGCGCCACTTTCTCTTTCGGCCGCCGATCTCGCACATTGTCGCCGACGCCTGTCCGCCGGTGTTCCGGGGCTGGCGGACGATCCTTGAGGTGGATCACCCGGCGGAAGGCGAAGGCGCCCTGATCTCACGGGGCAGCCTCAACAGCGGCATGGTGCTCTACATCAAGGGCGGCAACCTGGTCTTCGATTACAATTGCTTCCACGAGCACACAGTGATCTCCGGACCCATCGGCCTGGGCAAACAGGTGATCGAACTGGCGGTGGAACGCACGCCCGACGGCGCGGCCCAGGCGCGGTTGCTGATCAATGACGCGCTTATCGCGGAGGGCGCGATTCCCCGGCTGCTGCTCATCATCTCAAGTCTCGGGATGGATTTCGGCCGCAGCCCCCGCCCGGTAAGCCCCGACTACACGCCGCCCTTTGTCTATACGGGCGTCATCGGCCAGGTCGCCTTCGAGCTGCCAGAACTGCTTATTCCCCTCGCCGAGGCGTCGGATCGGGCGGAGACAGTCGCGGCGGCGGCCCGCCAGTAGCGATTGGTCAGGCCGGCGCCTGGCTCAACAGCGCGCCGACCACCCGCTGCACGGTCGCCCTGGCCTGAGTGGGTTTGAGATTCTGATCGGTGCGAAGACGGATCCACATATCGATACAGAGAGCCATGTCGATGCCCTCGAAGGTCGAACGGTCGGCGAGGACCTCGGCGGGGAGGATGGCGGCCAGTGTATGGCGCAGGGCGGCCTGAATCGCCGTGTTGTTGGCGCTGATCACCGAGGAATAGTGGGCGTGGGCGAGGGCCGCGCGGCGGAAGGGCATGGCTTCCTCGAAAACGATGAAACGCCGCTTCATCATGTCATCCAGCCGCTCGCGCCAAGTTTGACCCTTCAGCGGCGACAGGGCCAGGCTGGCCATCTGGGTGAGGACCGCCTCACTCATCTCGCGAAACAGGCCCTCCTTATCGACAAAAAGCCGAAAGACGGTTCTAAGGCCCACGCCCGCCCGGGACGCCACGACCTCGGCGCTGGGATCGAAGTCTCCCTCGCGCACACAGTTGAGCAGGGCTGCCACCACCCGCCGACGGCTTTCGGCCGTGCGGAGGCGGCGACCGTCAATCCGAAGATGTTCGGCCCGAGGGGGCGGGGCAAGGAGCGTCGTAAGCGACATGTGATGCTGGGTACTCTGAACTTTACGCGTTTTTGACATGTTTGAAATAAGAGACCAGGGCGCGTCTCACGTCCAGGCGCGGAAGTGCTTTGAGAGCGCCAGGCCCTGTCGCTGATAGTGAGAGCCCGCCGCGCCATAGAGTCGGCTGGGCCGCGCGGCTAACGGCTCAAAGACCAGCCGCGCCACGATCTGGCCGTTCTCAAGCAGGAACGGGGTCTCGCGGCTGCGGACCTCCAAGACCCCCCGCGAGCCTTCACCCGCGCCCTCCGGCGTGCCAAACCCCGGATCAAAGAACCCCGCATAATGGGCGCGAAATTCCCCGACCGCCGGATCGATAGGCGTCATCTCCGCCGCCTGGAGCGCGGGGATCACCACCTCGTCCTTGGAACAGAGGATATAGAACTCGCCAGGATCCAGAACGATCTCGCCCCGCCGGGCGACAAGCGCTTCCCAAAAATCGTGCGGGTCGTGGCCGCCCTCGTGGTCCATGTCGATCACCCCGGAGTGACGGCGGGCGCGATAGCCGCACACCTCGCCCGTAAGATCGACGCCCACGCTGGTCACAGATAGCAGCGGCGGACGTCCGCTTTTGATCCGTAACTGATTGAGTCGCGTACCGTTCCGCACGAGGACAGAAAATGTCTGGGGTGCAATCTCCACGAAAAGCGGCCCCGTATAGGCGGGGGCGACGTCGTCAAAGGCCGGTTGGCCGTCAGTCAGCAGACGGACGAAGAGGTCCACCCGTCCCGTGGAGCTTTTGGGATTGGCCCGCCCGCCGACGCCGGGGGGCAGACTCAGGCTCTCGGCGATCTCGGCGATATAAACGCAGCCGCGCTCCAGGACGGCCCCGGCCGCGAGATCCACCTCATGCATGGCCACATCGGCGATCCGGTCGATGACCCGCCCGCCGGGGCGCGGAAGGAACGAGGCGCGAACCCGCCAGGCCCGGGCGCCCAGGCGCAGATCAAGACTGGCGGGCTGGATCTGATCGGGCAGAATTCCTCCCGGCGCCGTGATGGCGTCAGCCGCCACGAGAGCTTCTAGATCCTGGCAAGGGAGGACGGCGTCGGCGGGAATCATGACCCCGAGCCTTGGGCGAAGGGCGCCCCCCTGGCAAGCCGCTCCGGTCGTCAGCGCCGCCCGGCTCTTGACCGAGACCGCCCCTTTTGCGCTTACAGCCGCCATGTCCGAAGATCCGAACGACTGGGAGCCGTCCACCCGCCTGATCCGCGGCGGCCTGGCGCGCTCAGCGCATGGGGAGACCTCCGAGACGCTCTTCCTGACCCAGAGCTTTGTCTACGACTCGCCAGAAAGCGCGGAGGCGCGCTTCAAGGGCGAAGAGCCGGGCTTCGTCTATGCCCGCTATGGCAGCCCCACGGTCAAGATGTTCGAGGATCGTCTGGCGCTGCTGGAAGGCGCCCAGGCCTGCCGCGCCGCGGCCTCGGGCATGGCGGCGGTCCATCTGTCGCTCAGCGGCCTGTTGAAGGCCGGCGACCACGTGGTGGCGGGACGGGCCCTGTTCGGCTCCTGTCGTTGGATTCTGCAGACCTGGGCGCCGCGCTTCGGCGTCGAGGTCAGTCTGGTGGACGGCCCGGACATCGAGGCCTGGCGCGCCGCCGTGCGGCCCAATACCCGGGTCTTCTTTATTGAAACGCCGGCCAATCCCCTGCTGGAAATCTGCGACATCGCCGCCATCAGCCAGATCGCCCGCGCCGCGAACGCCAAGGTGATCGTGGACAATGTCTTCGCCACCCCGCTCTACCAAGCACCCCTGAAGCTCGGCGCCGATGTGGTGGTCTATTCGGCCACCAAACATATCGATGGCCAGGGCCGGGTGCTTGGCGGAGCGATCCTGGCGGACACGGCCCTGATCGACGAGGCTTATCGCGACCTGATCCGTCACACGGGGCCGGCGCTCTCGCCCTTCAACGCCTGGATCCTGCTCAAGGGTCTGGAGACCCTGGAGCTGCGCGTGCAGCGCCAGACAGCCACGGCCTCGGCGCTGGCCGATCGCATCGCGGCCCATCCGAAGGTTCTCGCGTGCCGCTATCCCGGCCGTCCTGACCATCCCCAATATGAGATCGCCCAGCGCCAGATGAGCGGCGGCAGCACCCTGATCGCCTTTGACCTGGGCTCGCAGGCGGCCGCTTTCCGCTTCCTCAACGCCCTGGAGATCGTCGATATCTCCAATAATCTTGGCGACGCCAAATCCATGGCGACCCATCCCTGCACGACCACCCACCGCGCCCTGGCCGAAGCCCAGCAATTGGAGATCGGTCTGACGCCGGGTTGGGTGCGGCTCTCGGTGGGTCTTGAAGGGCCAGCGGACCTGGCGCGGGATCTGGAGCGCGCGCTGGACGCCGCCTGATAGGACCTCAGGCGACCGCCGCGGGTTCCAAGGCGTAGACCCGCGAGCAATATTCGCAGGTGACGTGAATCTGGCCGTCCGGCTCGACCATCTGGGCGCGCTCCTCCGGCGGGAAGGTCTGGAGCATCTCCACGATCCGCTCGTGGGAGCAGCGGCAAAACCCGTTAAGCGCCGTGGCCGGCAGCAGGCGCACGCCGTCCTCGTGGAACAGGCGGAAGAGAAGTCTCTCGCTGGAGAGGTCTGGGTCCAGCAATTCGTCTTCGCCCAGCGTCTCGAAAAAGGCCTGGGCGCGGGTCCAGGCTTCCCGCGTCTCGCCGCGCGCGTCGTCCTCGGCGATGTTCTGGATGAGGAGGCCGCCCGCCCGCCAATGGAAGCCCTCGCCCACGTCCGCCTGACCAACCGCGAGGCGCACCCGGGTGGGAATCTGTTCGGACTGGGCGAAATAGGTCTCAGCACAGAGGGCCAGGGTCTCGCCCTCGATGGGTGTCACCCCCTGATAGCGATCCATCTGGGGGCCCTGATCGATGGTCATGATGAAGACGCCCCCGCCGAGCAGGGTCCCGGCGCCCGGGCGCACGAAACCCGCGCTGACCTCGGCCACACGCTCGGCGTCGAAACGGCAATAGCCCCTGAGGCCGCCGCCGGTGTCATAGTCGGCCACGACATAGGCCACGGGGCCGGAGCCCTGGGCCTGAACGATCAGTCGCCCCTCGAACTTCAGGCTTGAGCCCACCAGGGCCGCCAGGGCGCAGGCCTCGCCCAAAAGATTGGCCACGGCCTCCGGATAGGCGTGGCGGGTGAGAACCTCATCTATAGCCGGGCCCAGACGCACGATCCGGCCGCGGACCGGCTGATCCTCGATCTGGAAGGTAGCGACGAGATCGTCGGGGATGGGCTCTGATGGGGGCGTGGGCACGGTGTCGATATAGGGGCTCAAACGAGCATGTCACCAGACGCCCACGACAGGGCGGTCAGTCCAAGTCAAGATTAAATGACCCAGCCCCCAACCGTCACCCCGGACGGCCCGCGGGGACGATCCGTGGCCTAGGAGACTGGATGCGACGCCGCGGTTCGTCTTCATTGAGACCCAGTCCGGTCACCTGGGCGCCGCATCTCCGCTACGCTTCGTGCGGGGTGACGATGATATTCAGGGGCGTCAGCTGATGGCGCCGAAGCACCAGGCGAGGATGGATTTCTGGGCGTGAATCCGATTCTCGGCCTCATCCCAGATCAGGGACTGGGGCCCGTCGATGACGCCGGCGGTGACCTCTTCACCCCGGTGCGCGGGTAGGCAGTGCAGAAACACCGCCTCCGGCGAGGCCAGGGCCATGAGCGCCTCATCCACCTGATAGGGAGCGAAGGCCGCCACCCGCGAGGCGTGATCGGCGTCGCCCATGGAAACCCAGCCATCGGCCACGACGCAATCGGCGCCCTTGGCGGCGGCGCGCATATCGGTGGTGACCTCCACCCGCCCGGGGGCATGCGCCAGGTCTTCGGGGCGCGGGCGATAGCCATCGGGGCAAGCCACGATCAGGCGGAAGTCGAACTTGGCGGCGGCGTGAATGAAGCTCGCGCAGACATTATTGCCGTCGCCGATCCAGGCGACGGTGCGCCCGGCGATGGGGCCGCGATGCTCTTCGAAGGTCATCAGATCCGCCATGATCTGGCAGGGATGGCTGCGGTCGGTGAGGCCATTGATCACCGGCACGCTGGCGCTGGCGGCGAAGGATTCAACCTCTTCGTGCGCCACGGCGCGGATCATTACCGCATCGACCATGCGCGAGAGCACGCGGGCCGTATCCTCGATCGTCTCGCCACGGCCCAGCTGCATGTCCGTGGACGTGGCGATGATGCTGGCCCCGCCAAGCTGACGGATGCCGGCGTCAAAGGAGAAGCGGGTGCGGGTGGAGTTTTTCTGGAAGATCATGGCGAGGGTCCGCCCAGCGCCGGGCGCATCGGCGTCCACGCGCGCCTGACCCCAGCCCCGGCGCGCGGCCTTGCGGGCCTTGGCGTCTTCGAGAATCGTCCGCAAAACCTGGGCGTCGAGGCGCCACAGGTCCAGAAAATGGCGAGGTTCGCTCACGCCGCGGCCTTGGCCCGCAGTGTCTCGCAGACGCGTTCCAGCTTTTCCACCGCCTCGCGGGTTTCCTCCGAGGTGATCAGCAGGGAGGGCAGCAGCCGCACGCAATTATCCCCGCCGCCGGCCACCAGCAGATGCTCATCGCGCGCCGCCGCCATGAAGGCGCGGTTATTGGGGACGAGCTTCAGACCAATCAGCAAACCCTTTCCGCGCACCTCCTGAATAATATCGGGAAAGCGCGCCGCCAGGCCGCTCAGAGCTTGCGTGAATTGCCCGCTGATGCGCCGGACGTGATCGAGGGTTTCCTCACGGCTCAACTCCTCGAACGCCGCCAGCCCCACGGCCATGGCCAGGGGGTTGCCGCCATAGGTCGATCCGTGGGCCCCGACGCCCATGCCGCTGGCCGCTTTTGAGGTCGCCAGGCACGCGCCCACGGGAAAGCCATCGCCCAGGGCCTTGGCAACGCACATGATATCCGGCGCGGCGTCCTTGGCCCATTCATGGGCGAAGAGGCGACCGGTCCGGCCGAGGCCGCACTGGATCTCGTCATAGATCAGCAGAACGCCGCGCTCATCGCAGAGCTTGCGAAGCGCAGTGAGGCAGACCTCGGGAAGCGCGCGGGCGCCGCCCTCGCCCTGCACCGGCTCGATGATCACCGCCGCGGTCGTGGGGCCGATGGCCGCGTCCAGGGCCGCGTGATCGCCGAAGGGCAGGCTGATATAGCCGGGCAGAGCGGGGCCAAAGCCTTCCACATAGGCCGGATTGCCAGCCGCATAGACCGCCGCATAGCTGCGCCCGTGAAAGGCGCCTTCGAAGCCGATGATGTCGATCCGCTCCGCATCGCCCCGGGCCCAGTGATATTTGCGGGCCATCTTCAGGGCGCACTCCACCGCCTCGGTGCCGGAATTGGTGAAGAACACCACGTCGGCGAAGGTCGCCGCGCAGAGACGCGTGGCCAGTTCCTCCTGGCCGGGAATGCGGAAAATATTGGAGACGTGCCAGAGCTTGTCGGCCTGGGCCTTCAGGGCCGCCACCAGCTTGGGGTGAGCATGGCCCAGGCCCGTGGTGGCGATGCCCGCCACGCAATCGAGATAGGCTTCGCCCTCGGCCGTATAGAGACGCGCGCCCTCGCCTCGCTCGAACGCCAGCGGCGCACGATTATAGACGCCCAGAATATGGTCTTGGGGGGCGGCGAAGGCAGTGTCGGACATCGGTGAGCGGCCTCCATTGAAAGGAGCCCATCGCGCCAGAGAGGCGTGACGCGGCAAATCCCATCAGGAAGCGCCGCGTTCTCGTCTCGGCGGACACCGTTGTCAATGCATCAGAGACGGGCCGCCTCAGGTCTTCAGCCGGTAACCGCTGGCGAACATCCAGTGGCAGACGGCCCAGAGAATGGCGGTGAGGGCCGCGGTGCTGATCACGCCGACCATAATGGAGCCATCCGCCTGGGCGATGAAGCCATAACGAAACCCGGCGATCAGATAGAAAAACGGGTTGAATCGTGAGGCGGTGCGGAACGGCTCGGGCAGGCTGGAGACCAAGTAGAATGTGCCCG
>Ga0209208_10005441_pt1 | contig 17748 bp, 14 predicted proteins | sample S1TSphfallax_3_FD_187694 | JGI IMG/M metagenome (GOLD analysis project Ga0209208, IMG submission 187694) | Host-associated microbial communities from peat moss isolated from Minnesota, USA - S1T2_Fd - Sphagnum fallax MG (SPAdes) (version 2) | ecosystem: Host-associated > Plants > Peat moss >... | reverse complement strand
AATAAATAAATCCTACAAAGAGGCCGAACCCCTAGGAAAAGGGGAACAAATACTAGACAATATTTGGTTAAAAGCATGAAAAGATGAAGAAGATCCCCAACATAAGGCTCTTCTACTTTGGTATGGTCCCTCAAATTTGAAGAGTTTTGTACGAAAGGCCCCACCGCTAGGCCGTCAAATTTGCAAAGAACCTCAAAGTTGTTCCTTACCCTATACATAACACACTAACCCATTATGGGTTTTGAAGGTGATTAGGGTGGGTTAACTGGTATCATGGTAAATATCCAATGTGAGGTGGGTATTTTATTTTTAAACTAATAGTCGGGTTTTGGTTTTCACAAAAAAAAAAAAAAATTCTCAGAATTTCTTGGGTCTGATTATTGAAATTTTTCAATTTTTAAAAATCGCTCGGATCGAGATTTTAAGAAACCTAATAGGGTGAATATGAGGTGGAGCCAAGGGTTTGGAGATTATCGCAACCAGGTATATATGCCATGGTTATTTGGCAAAGCCCTTTGTACATAAATCACTTGTAATTTAAGCTTTTTTTTTGGGGTTCCTTGACAAATACCAGTGCAAATATATTTTTGAATATTTGGAGCTTCTTTGATTGAACCTCAAAATGCTTTGGGGTTTTTGTTTTTTAATAGAACCTTTGAGATGTCTAGGGCAACTTTTTAAGTGGCACAGTGGCAAAACATTTCCCAAAAGAAAAAGGTTACCACTCGAGTATTAACCGTGATTAAACTGGTTTCCAATACAAACAAAAAAACACTATATTTTATCAAGTTTTGGATACACTTATGAAAGTGACCCAATTATTACAAGTGACCCAAGTAGATAATTTCATCCAAGTAGATTATCAATCCTAAAAACCTAAACATGTTTATGATAAAAAATATATTAAAAAAATTTCAACAATTTTTAAAAAATAAAAACATATATCACCTCTTAACTAAGCAATATAACCTGCAATTTTCAAGGTGAATATTTGAGAATCAATTGTATGCATAACCAATGATTATTACCAAAACAATAACTAAGTAAATTGATAACCAAGAGCGTTACTTCAATAGTGAAATTAATAATTAATAGGTTTAATTTTTCAAAAAATTGATTGCCTTGTGCAATTAATTTTTTTTAAAAAATCAACTCGTGGGTGTAAGTGTCAATAGTCTTATATATACAACATGTAAATCTCATATGAGTGTAAACATGCTCAAACTTTTTACACTTAAGTGGGATTAGTGTAAATATTTGTTAAATACACTTACACAATAAATGTATATTTTATATATCTTTAATAACTATGTCTACTTGCAATCCATATTAATTAGATTTATGCACATCCCGAAGCTCAATGTTTGTTTTTCCCTTGCAATGGGTGACTTTGATCGATCCTTTCAAAAATCATGATGATTTTAATCTTCCCCACATAAAAAGCATTTTCTACTAATATGAGACTATAGTACTTCTTCCCTTTAGCCAATTATATACAATACAAGCCCAAACTTTTGGGCAAAAGATGTGAGACAAATCGTGATGTTATTTTAAATAAGACCCTTGGATGCACATTCTTAGGTGCATTTTGCCTCACCTCATTGCTTGAGTAGAATTTATATTTTTAAAAAATTTCATCATCATTTTTGGCTTAAGACTTTATAACAACAGCTTGAAATATTTATTACGATTCATATTATTTGATTGTCATACATCCCAAAACACAAATATTTTAGGGTTTTATTTTTTATTCTTTTGCAACGGGCCACTTTGATTGGCCTATCATTAAAAAAACATTCTAAAACTCAAATATTTCACCATGCCAAAATACAATCTTCAAAAAAAATCCTCTAAAAGAAACCAAAATGCTTCAAGATATTATAACTGTGTAACTAATGCCAAGTTGCAACACAAGCCAAAATATCATGTTTCAAAAAATCCTCATATAAAAATAGACCTATTATTATTATTACCTAGGGGCCAAAAATCCGTTAAACTACTTTACTCTAGAATGAATTTAAACACAATATTGTTGCCTTGGTAGGCAAGGCCAACAACAAAATTCAAACCATCAAATCTCACAAATCTCATTGGCTTAGAAAAAAAAAATCCTTCATGCCCACCGCACACAACTTTATTCTACTAAACACTTAAAATAACAATCCTACATACAACCCTATTCAACAACACCTGTTGTATATTAATACACTAATAATAAATAGCTCTTATATATATTTTTTATTTATTTATTCATTTATATATAATAATAATTTAAAAAATCCTCAAACTTTCAAAACCATAAAAGAAAAATGGAAATTAAAAATAAATTTAAGAATAAAAATTATTTATATATATATATACTGGCTAGTGCTGGTTAAAGCGTTCAAACTTCACCGTAGCCAATACTATTATTAAATTTAGGTTGACGAAAAGCGAGTAGATAACTGTAATTATTAATCACCCAAAACTTGGCGCGGCTGCGGGTGGCACGCTAAATGTCAATGCCCTCTAAATATAGTAAAGTAAGGAAAAAAAAACGCACATTATCGCGTAGTTGTTTCGTTCTGACGCACACCCACGCGCACACATTCTCACGTCTTGGGCGACGGCGTCGCGCCGTCGCCGTCGTCGTCGTTGCGCTTCTTCCTTCCTCCGTCGCTCTGCAACTTGCCTTCCTCTTCGCTCTGCAGTGCAGTGTTTTGGTGCTGAGTCCCAAGCCCAGGACTCGTCTAGTTGCATCCCCAAACTCGTACTTTCTTTGCTTTGCTTTGCTCGGTTTGTTTGTTTGTTTGTAGTAGTCGTAGTAGTAGTCGACTTCTTCCTCTTCCATGTCCTCGTCCTCTTCTTCTTCTTTTTACTGCATTTGCAACCCTCTCCTTTTGACTTCTTTTGTGGCTCTTTTCCTGTAGACATACACATTTGCAAGTCTAGTGTATGTGTTTTTGGATCTCATGCTGCAGTAGCATACTTCATTATACTAGTTATTACTGAAGAAAACTCTCATCGTAATTTTGTTGTTGTTGTTGTTGTAATTAGGGGCCCTCTCTCTTTCTTTATCCGAAGTATAATTTTCTCTCTCGCTCTCTCGGGATTCTCTCTCTCTCTCTCTCTAGTTTTATTTTTCCCCCATTCTTTCTTTTTTTGGCTGTGTGTGTGTGTTTGTGTTTTTTCTAGTGTTCTCCGTCATTTTGCAGAAGAAGCTTTGGGGTAGTTTGTGGTAACAGACTTTGTTGTTTGTTTTGTTTTTGTTGTTCTTCTTCTTCTTCTGTGCAGGGGTGAGAAGATTCTGAAGATGCAATGGGAGAAACTGAGGAACTGAACCATCGCGGGGCGCATCATTCCTGGTATGTAGAGGGGCCGATGTGCGTGTGTTTGTGTGTTTTGTGTTGTTGTTGTTGTTGTTGTAAAAGCTTTGTTTTCCTTGGATCAGAAATCTTCTTCTTCTTCTTCTGTGGACATGATATGCCAAAGAGTTTTGGGTCCAAGACACACTCCAGGAGCTGCTTTGACAACTTCCAGTACGCCATAAATTTCAACTCCATCTGCATGTCTCCATCCCGAAGCTGAACACGAGATCTTGTCAAGCTGAGATCAAATCGATAATAATAATTTTTACAGGTCCAGACTTTGTCATCATGCAAGCTCCTCTTTGATCAAGAGATGGGAAAGTGCCCAAACTCTCTAAAGAGATGTTGGAATTTTGCGACACACTGGACATTTTCCTTCTATTTGATCGAAGAAGACGAAGAAGAAACAGCAGCAGCTGCAGCAGCTCGAGGAAATGACCTTGTCATAGATGTTTGTTGTGTAACTTCTCTTTTCTAGATTGGTGGGTGCTTGCTTTGAACGACGCTCGAGCTTGTTCAAGAGGAAGAACCGGTGAATCCTAGTTTGTACTCGTTTCTGAAAAGGTCGGGAGATGGAAGCAACCGCTGGCCGTGTTGTACAAGAAGAGGAAGAAGCTTCAGCTGGTCGTTGTCATGCAGCAGATCGTTGTGTTTTCTGCAAGAGTCTCATGTGTTACGCCGTTCCTGCAGCGGCATCATCCATTTTGTTCAGGATTTGTTTGGGAAGATAGTAGAGCACTAGAGTTCAAGGGGATTCACAGCCAGCGAACGTTGCTGTTCATGGCGTTTTCAGAGGAAGAAGAAGAAGAAGAAATGCATGATTCAATTCAAGGGATGATTGCTCAGGCTTTCGGGTCTTGCAGAGGGACAAAGGCCGGCTCCTGCTCATGTCATATGTGGGTATGTTTGTGTGTGTGTGTGTGAAGGTCTGCTGAAGACGAGGAGCTGGAAGCTGGGAATGACAGTAGCAGCTGGGAGCAGAAGAAGAGAGAGTACATAGTTGAGGAAAAGTGTGGGTTGGAGCGAGTTCGCAGGCAGGTCCTTTGCTAGCACTTGTGCATGATGGCTTGCTTGTTGTCAATCAATTCTGCTTGCAATCGTCGAAGAACTGATCGCTTTTGTTGTTGTTGTTGTGAAGAAGAAGAAGAAGTTATATATGAACCTTCTTGACTATTTTTTCAGGTACTGGCGCAATGAAGAATGTCCTGGGAAGTTGAAGTCTGAGGAGATCAGCAGACTGGAGAATGCACCCAAAGTGACAGGAAACAATTGGAAGCTTGCATGGATCTTACCCTACTTGCTGCCCCAAGTGTTTTTCAACTTCATTCTTCCTGCTGGCTTTCCAGGTAACAGTTTCACTTACCCACAGAGATCTGTTGTTGTCTTCTCCCAATCCAGTGAAGAAGATGATGATGATGGGATTGTCAAGCTTCATCTTTGTGTTGAAGATGATGGATTGTAAAGCTTCGTGTTTTTGTTTTTCTGGGAAGCTGATGAATTTGGTTGGATTTCTTGTTTGATGGTTAGGGGAGCTCCTGGGACATTGATTGCTCAGCAGAATCCATGAACTCTGAGGACTTCCTCATTGCAGAGTGTGCAATGGATCTATATCTCATTGTGGGTGATTTGCATATTGTTGTGCAGGCTCGGTGTCAGATGACTACATCTATTTCATGTTGTGGCAGTTCCCTACCAATGTTGCCGGTTGGGCATCCACCACAATAGTCACAGACAGCCTCCTCACGGTATGAGTGAGCTTCTCCCAGCTGAATCATCATGATCTGCTGTCTGTTGTCAAATTCTTGCAACAACAGCAACTGTAACTGCAGCAGCAGGAGATTCACTTCTTCTTCCCAGGAATCACAGCCAGCTGATCACAGGAATCCCAGGAATCATAGCCATGTTTTACAAAAAAGCCATCATTTGCTGGCTTTGATGATTGGAATTCTTGCAACTGCAAACAGCAGGATGGTGATGATTAGGGTTTAGGCATCGATACAGTAATATGTTCAAGGCATGTTTTTGAGCTTGTTGACAGAAGAAAACAAATGTTCACAGTTTTATCCTTTCTGAGATTTGCCATGGGGTTGCTCTTCTTCTCGTTCTTGTGATGAGGCAGGCAGTGGGCATCGAGACAAATGCAGCAACCACAGCTGGTGCCACTGCAGCTATCAAGTGAGTGTGTGTGTATGTGCTGCTGCTGCCTTTTGTGTGCCCCTGTGATTGAGAGCTTGAATTGAACTGCAAAAAATTGTCACCTACTTAAGTCATGAGTTCTGAGAGGGAAATATATACATATATTGCTTGAACCATTTTAGACTCAATGTGCTCTCTCTCTCTCTCTCTCTCTCAGTTTTGTAATTATGCAGATGGATATCAAAAGATGCATTGGGAGCACTTGGGCGACTTTTTATTGGTAATCTGTCCACCTTTGTTATGGAAATTTATTGATACAAGTCTTTATGCTCTTGGTAACAATTGACCAATCTATTTGCCACACTAGCTGGTCATGGTTCTCAAGAAGGCACCCAACATTGAAGGAGGAGAGAGAATTTGCTGAATGTGTGAAGAGAGTGTAGAAAGGTGTTGCCCAGGGGGTGAACAGGGGGTGGGGGTGGCAGGGCATGTGGTGCCGACATGTTTTTTTTTCCCACTCTCCTTTGGTGTTGAGGTACACTTATTGTGTGTGTGTTCATCTGTTAACATCAATGGTGTTACCTAAGTGTGTGAGTTGGGTGTGAGCAGGAGGTCGTTTTGGGAGAGTGTTTGATGAGGATCCAAAGCAATGGCGCATATATGGAGACTTAGTGGCCAGCACTGGCAAGTGAGCACTTTTATTCCTACAGGATCTGATTTTTCCCCTATCATTTTCTGAGTTGGGAAAAGCTTGAGACTGTTGTAATATTAGGGTTAGGGTTAGGGATTTGCAGTATTTTTCTCTTTTTCGAGAGGTTTAGAATCCCCAATCAGGTCCAAAGGTATTATTAATTCAAGCTTCTTGTGACTTTGCAGTGTACTTGAACTCCTGACACCACTCTTTCCTGGAAATTTTCTGCTGTTGGCTTCCCTTGGTTATTTGCTCCAGGTAATTTTTTCTTTTCCTGTGTCATATGCGGTTGTAGAGGGCATGACCCAACCTCATTCAGCCATGTGTACAAAGAGGTGAAATTGCAAGTAAAAGCATTGTTTACAGTGGCTTCCAGGAGCAGTTGTATGTGGGACAATGCATAAAGCAAGAAGCTTATTTAGGGTTGGTGGTTTCAATGTGAACAGGCTATGGGGAAAGGATTGGTAGGGCCTTCGAATCTAGTAGCACAAACCCATTTTGCTATAGCTGAGAATGTGGGAGATGTGCTGGCCAAAGAGGAAGTGTGGTTAGTCGTTGGTGAACTTTGTGGACTTGGACTTGGCATTGGCATTCTGGTAAAAGAACACTGTTGTCCAACTTTTTTTTTTCACAGAAACAAAAGAGATCATAACCAGATTGTCATCCAACATGCTGTGTTATTTAGTTTTGTGCACAACTGAGAGTTTTTGCAGCAAATTCATGATTCTCTCTCTCAAATTGAAATTTTGTTGAATTTTGTAGGCAACACCAGGGATGACAACATATTGGAAACTGGCATTAACATGGGTTGTGCTCAGAATTTTACACCTTTACTTACGATATATCATGGTGTCAACCTTATGCTTGTACACTGTAAGTTCAAAAAAATTCCTAATTGTGCTGCTGTAAGAATTTTGTGTATCACCAAATGGCAGCTGCTGCAGCACTTGTTTCCAGTACAAGACACCAAAGCTCTGTTAACTCAACTTCAGATATTCAGTACAGAAGATAACCTATCTCGGTTATTCTGTACAAAGCATCTAATAGGCTTTTCGTTTTCTGGGATGTTGTTATACAGATTAACTACAAGCGGGCATTGCTGCTGATTGATGCACACATCAAAGGCTTTCCTGTTCCAGGTATGAAGCATTAGCAGCTACTACCATCCATTTAGGAACAGCAATTTTTTGCACAGATATCATCAGAAAAGAGTCTGGTTTCTGGTGTCAGGTTTCGGACTTTGTCAGCTGCTCATTGTATATCAATGTAACAACAGTATGAAAACTCAAAAATAACATGCTTTGATCAGGGCGTCACAAGTGTAACAAAATGGAGAACATAATGATACCCCGACGTTTTACCACTCCATATGTTCATATTGGATCATCTCTCAAGAATCTCCTTGGCTCCCAGCCTTTAACCCAAGAGGTAACAACAAAATTGGTGTTTTCTTTCTTGATTGTGCTCAACTATTTGGAGTGAAATCATCTTTTCTAGAGTCCAATTGTATGTGCATGCACATAGACAATGTGGATTGTCTTTTCTTTCTAGATGGGTTGTACTTCCATTTTTGCTGCTCCTCTTCCCTCCTCTCATAATGATGGGTTAAACATCTGACGAATTTCGGCCAGGTGGAGGAGCTGCTGAAATTATATGATGATGAGAAGCACCTGCTGTTTCTTCACCGAAGTAGGTTCAACCGGCTGGAGGCACATGTTCTTTTCAAGGTAATAACATCCAGGCACATATGTTCCTCACAACCTGTAATAATCATATTGATCTAGCACCAGAAATGTCTCTTGCCCATGACCACCACTCTTTTCATCTAGCTGTTTTTTGATGGTTGAGACTACCTCCAAGTAGACAGATTATTCTGAATTACTCTCAATCGACTTCAACTAACTAAAAGTCATTTGACTTCTAAAACCCCAAACCTTAAGGACAAAGAGTTGTGATGAAGTCTTCTTGGTGGTGGGTGTTTCTTTTTTCTTTTCCCCTGTTTCTTGGTGCAGGAGGATTTTTCAAGCTTGACTATATTGCGAAGCTTGTACCAAGCAAGTTTGCTCCTGCTACCCAACCACGAAGACAGTGAAGATATGCAGGCTCTCTTAGAAAGTAGTCAGCTACACAATGCTAATAGAAACAGTAGTAGTAGTTCACATGAAATGATGTCAACTGATGATGGGGTTATCAGTCTCAGGGGACAAGGAAGCAGCTTGTCAAAAAGCCTGCATTTGATGCAAAAGCAATTTGACTCATTCGTGAATGAACTGGAGGAAGTTGGTTGGGATCTCAAAAAAATTGTGTTGAAATTACCAGATAACTCTCCACTTCTATCACAACCATAGTATCTTTAAAACCCACACCCATTCATTAACCACATATTTGTAGCTCTTTGATTTATTGCAGCTGGATAGACCATCTGATACTTTTCTAACACAGAGGTACTTGTCTAACATAGGTACTCGTCTAACACGGAGAAGAAATGTGTCTTACAACATGTTCCCTCCTTGTCATGTGTTTTTGTTGAATGATAATGTACTTTTAATGCAGAGGTTAGTGCACTCAATTGCACTCATTGATTTGAATCTCAAAGCACATGTAGTTGTTGAAGCGCCTTCAATTGGTTTAACAATATGCATGAGGTGCACGATCTGTTCTTGTGTGCACAAGTTGATGTTTCTTAGGTCTAATCATGGTATCAAACTTTTGAGGAAACCCTATATTTGCTTGAAATCCTTGAGATGAATAATAGTAGTCCTTATGATGTCATGAGCTTGTGAATGTAAATTGATAAATTGTGTTTTTGATACTTTGTTTTTCTATTCACAAAGTTCACAACTAGAGTTGATGCTAATTGTGGTTTAGATCCAACAACAATTATTGGAACACTGAAGTATATCCACAAATATTTTCTTAATGGAACATTTTCAAGCTTAAAGTTACACACATGGTAGTTTATAACAGGCAAGTTTCCTTGGAACTCCAAGATGGTATCATTTAACAAGAATGACAAAATAAGGACCGCAAGTTGGTATCATTTAACACCATGATGCAAGAATGACAAAGTAAGGACCTCAAGATGCAAGAATGACAAAATAAGGACCGCAAGTTGGTATCATTTAACACCATGATGCAAGAATGACAAAGTAATGACCTCAAGATTCTATCATTTAACGCCATGACAAAGTAAGGACCTCAAGATGGTATCACTTAACGCCATGATGCAAGAATGACAAAATAAGGATTGTAAAGCCAAAAAAGAAAACAAGTTTGCAAAAAGCATTTTTCTAAGATTTTTTTAATGAATTTCAATAAAGTGTAAAGTACACAAGGGCCATGCCGTGCAAGTATTTCACATTAGAGACTTGCAAAGGTTTATCACGATGGAGACAATCGATTGGTGTCAAGGAATTTAAATAGAGAGAGATGATAGTGTAATTTAAATGGAATATATACAAGTTTATGATTTATGGATTGGGTTTTCAGCAAAAATATGACAAAAATAGTTAATAAGATTATGTTCAATTAATCCTCAACATCTTGTGAATAAATCCAAAAATTAATGTTGGCACAAAAATCACGACTTATTCATTTTGTCATTATATATTGCAAGAACATTTGACATGCATAGGAGTTTGGCTACACTAGCAAGGTTGCATAATTTAAGAACTACACTATATTATTCCTAACAATGAAATCATTTTCATATTTGACAATCTAGATATATAAATGTAATTCTAGTAAGTTTAATATTTGATTAAATAAATACTGAAAGGGTAGTGTGCATGGATGCAAACACAACCAAAGGAGTCAAGGACATCAATAAAAGTCCTTTTTTAAGGATTGCATTTCACATGTGACATTCACAAGTTGCCAATCTATTATCCAAAATTTTACAATTTTCATATGTAGGTTATAAATATGTGATAGATTTTTTTTAATTATTATGTTTTGATATTATACCATGTATAGTATCCATCCATGTATTTTATCACATAAAAATGAATAACTTTTGTTAAAGAAATTTTCAAAATTTATAATTTTCAAAGTCAAAAATAAATTTGAACAAAAAACATTCCAATATGTTGTAAAAATGAATCTCACCAATTTCAACCTGGGTTGTTATTTTAATCATCAATATTAAGATACTTTTTGATTTCAAAAAAAAATGGTGCACATGTATTTTATTTTTTAATGTTTGAAAAAAAATTGTCCACCACACAATTTTAAATGCTTTCAACTTTTTGAAACATCATCAATTTGCATCAAGTTTTGAGCATTGAAGCTTTGCAAATAATGGAATTTATTTCTCAAAAAACATTTGACAATTATTATGTTCCCTTTACGATTTTTTAAATATATAAAAATATAGTTTTAAGTAATGTCCACCCTTTTGGTGGGTCCTTTGATTGTGTTTGCACCCACATGTTCCCTATTAATTACAACATACTAATCAAGCTAACTACATGGTATTTGTGATGATATTTGAAACCAATCCTACCATTTATTTATATTATGATATAAATAAAGGTTAGTTACAACATCCGTATATGTTAATCTAAATTAATAGGGATGAATTTTGAATGATATTTTTACATATCACCAAACCAAAAAAATCATTAATTTTATTTGAGACTATATTACATAATTAATTTTTTTCATTATCTAAATAAAATTTTAATGTATATCAAAAGTTTCATCTCCCTTAATTTTTGGGCAAGAAGTCAAGGTGTTGACTTTCATGTTAGTGGTGAGCATCCCAGGAAAGATGTAACATTAAATGGCAACCAATTTTTAGAACCTATCCAAAAATATATATTTTATGATCTATTACCTACTATAGCAAAGAATAGAAATGTGACAAACTTGACCCAAAACGTTTTTTTTAGTATGTCTTTCCAAGAAAATAATTTTGCAACATTTTTTTTCTTTTTCCAACAAAAAATGCAATAATCCATAATTTCACAAAAAAATGGCTACTAAAAATGTGTTGAAATGAAATTTAAAATTAATTTATAAAAATAAACAACATTAATGAAATCAATTCAATCAAAAGAAAAAAAAAACTAAATCATTTACAAAATAGATCAATAATATAATAAGTCAATCAAAATCAAACCAAAAAAATCAAATCATGTACAAAAAACCGCAATTTTTTAAAATGTCAAATCTTTTTACAAAGTTCAACCAAGGAGAAAAACAAAAAATGGAAAGATATATTTGATGATCCATGTTGAAACAAAGTATTTGAATAGTCCCATATTCAACACACACACACACAAACAAGGTGAAGAGAATAAGAACGAAAGCAAAAAGAAAGAGCCAAAAAAAAAAGTGAAACAAGTGACAAAAATCAAAATAACTCATCAAAATCATAAACAATTGCTGAGTTGAGTAGAGAACCACAAGAATTGAAGAGAACATGACACATAACAAAATAACATTTTGAAACACTAAAAAAAAATAGGAGGAAAAAATCTCACCAAGCTTAGAACATATCTACCCATAACAATAACAACTCTTATACTCACAATTTTAAATGAAGTAATGTGGTCAAATTGTGGGAAATTGTCAATTTGACACTAAATTTCCTCAAAGTAATGACATATATTAAAGATACATTAAAAACAAAATATTATTTTTTATGGGACAATGATAATGATTGGTCCAATGGTGAGACTTAAATGGCTTTTCATTTTATACTATTCAATTTTTCATTAGAATGGGTGGGGAAGGGGGAACAACTAAGTCTAAATCCCAAATATGGTGAATATTGATCAAAGGGCACTACTAGAGTTCTTCTTAAAGCAAAAGACAAAAAATTGTTGCAACAAAATGAAACAAAATAAAAAAACAAAAGAGAGGGAGAAATTAGTGGAAATGATTGAAGGAACTTTTTTATCAAAGCAACAAGTGCACTACAAGAGCAAACAAAGAAGTAAAAGCATAGAGGAGTGAACCAAATCTTGACAATTTGAACAAAAGAAGGTCGATTTGAATGATCTAAGCAAAATCAATACATTTGAACAAAACAAATCTCAACAATTTGGATGGGAAAATTTTGACCTTATACAACAACTTAACATGAAACAACAAGAAAAAATCACAAACAAGCAAGGCAAAAATAAGGCAAAATTGTTGCAAGTCATATTTTTCAAGGCACTTGATTAATGTTATTTTTAAATTTTAATTTAGTCCCAAGCCACCTTTTGCAAATGGTATAAAATTCCAAATATAATTGTGTGTAGCTTTAAAAAATGAAATAAAGGCGTCACAAATAATCAAAGGTCATGCCATGATATACATTATTTCTATTTAGTTTTTAAATTATAGGTACATTTCAAATTAGATTATTTGTGGCAAAATACTGACCTATATTACTTCATAGGAATAAAAATTTGCAACCAAACCAAAGATTGCAAAAGAAGGAAATAAATGTAACATTTAGCAAATTAATTAGAATAAATCTTTGAAATAAATGAAGTGTTAAACCATTACCTACTTTTAGAGCTTTAACTTCAAGCCTTTTAGATTAGTTTTAAATTATTAACTTTTTATAGATGTGTTTGAAGAACACCTATTTCCAACCATAAGGAAGTCCCATTATGTTGAAAACATCACCTAAGGTACTTACTAGTGTTGTGCAAGTATATTTTTTTTGATATATCTTAGGGTAAGGGTATATACAAAAAAATTATTTATTTATCCAAGGGGTAAAGGTATATTATGTTTTTTTCATTAGGGTAAAGCCTAGGTAATTTTTTAAAATAATTTTTGGTCCATGGCTAAGGTTTGGGTACCCCATATCATACACCCCTAGCTAGGGTTTTTTTAAAGTAAAAAATTAAAAAATAAATAAATTATATATATATATATATATATATAAGATAGGTATTTTTTTCACATTTTGGAATTTATTTAGACAACTTTCATAGGCCTAAATTTAGTGAAACAATCACACATGTGATGTCAAATCACAGTAATAAATTTGCATATAAATATTTCAAAAAAAATCTTCTTAAATGTTCATAAAATGAGGGGCCGTTGAAATTAATTTGCACAACATGCCACTTGCCCTACTAAACATAAATATATTTTAAAATCAAAATCTACCATATCAACAAGCTCAACCTAGTGATCTAATTGGTCTTCAAACTATTTTTAATCTAACCTAATAAATATATCTAAACATCCCCAAAATCATGATCAAGAGACAAATTTCATTTAATACTTGACAACTTGCACAACAATCACACATATTAACAATGACAATTTTAGAGTTTAGTTTAGGTGAGAGTTACCCAAATGAGATTTACCTAGGTTTGAGAACATACCTAGCTTCAAATATGGGTATTTTTGAGATGTATCAAAGGTTATGAAATGAATATGTTTTTTCAAATTTATATTTTTTGAATATGCATTTGATTAAGATATATTGATTTTGAAAAAATAGGACAAAATAAATAATATACCCTACTTGTACCCAATGGGTATATACAAGTAAATGATATACCTACACAACATTGATACTTACTTAGGTAATTTGTTGTGTTCTTGCTTTTGAAACTTAGATAGGGTTCTATCTTGCACATGTTGAAATGCATCTTCTCTTATCTACACACAACCAACACTTGACCAAAGAAAGTTATTATCAATGAATCCATCATGAAGTTTTTTTAGTTGGGTATTGTGTAACTTAACTATGTGCGGGACAATTAGTGGTTGGGTGTTGTGCAAATGACTACAAAATGGCACAATTAGTTGTGGATTGTGGCTTGGATCAAATGCTTCAAAACTTTGGGTGCAATTGTAGCACCCTCCCTCATCGAAAGACACACATCTTTCTTCACAACTAAAACATACAAAAGGAATTCTTGTGATATGTTTGTTAGGGGTAAATTTTTTGAACTTTGCCAAACGGTCATCCAAATTCATGGATGATATTTATTACACAAGGACAGATATGAACTTCATAAAAGAAAAGTGGCAATATTGATGAAATGGACAACATGGAGGCTCGGAGGAAATGTATCATCACCCAGCTGAAATTATTAACATGGATGAAATTGATCAAATGATGAAATTCCTCCACAAATTACATTTAAAACGAAAGATGACCATCATACAAATGATTTGATTTTCATCCACATGACTAACAACATCTACGTTAAATCTTGATTTCATCCATGTAACCTGTGTTCAGGGTGACACGAATGGGGTTCAAAGTCTACACAAGTTAATATCACAAAAGACACATGCAAAGTTGAATATCTTTTGCAAGGCAGCAAATCTTCCCTCCCCCATCTGCTGCAATTTGTAAGTTTGTACCGATACGCTATGTGGACAAAACCATCTTAAAGTGACCTGGCTACTTGCGTGCTGTTTCATGGACACGAACCCACTCCACTCCATTTGGCATACCCTCCTGCACACTTGACCCATCTATGTTAGTTAGTTCACATGAAATTCCTGACTGATCTTATTAGAAGAGACTCAGGATCCAATCTTTCGGACAGGAATGGGAGAGTGGGTATGAAAGGCAATCACAGATCCAACAACAGAAGCTGAAATTTCAAACAAACAAAATGTAAGATGCATATGTGAAATCTTCAGAAATTGTGAACATTGGAAATACTGCATACCCGGGCTAATAGTGGCACTGGGAGAACCTACCTTTGTGCGAAGTATAGCTGTTGCAAAGTAACCTTTCTTCTCACCTCCTGCCAGCAAAAAAAAAATGGGCAAGGGAAATCTCGAATCTATCAATACTGTTTTCAGACTGAATACTCACGACAGTGAGCTTTTTTACTTTTGTTCCCATGACTATATAGATACCAACTATGTATGCAAGTCTTTCTTCAAAGAGTTCTGAGGACCAGAGCTGTTATGGATTGGAGAGAGAGAAGTCTGGCTTTACCAGCTGAGATCTGCCATGAATGCCAAGTGACGAGAAAGATTTCATCTGCCAGCTTCTGCTCTTGTATACAATCGATCCAGGTGCGAAGCTTGTTATCCTTCATGATCCCATACTTTGGTTGGGCAGAACTCACAGAGTCTACCAGGCTTTGCTCCACTCCCCAGGGGTACACCATTGTTGACCCTTTAGCCTATTTAACACAGAACTCCAACTTTTGTGGCTTGAGTTGGAATGGAATATATATCCTCTGGAATATATATCAGGATGGAACACACCTCCATGACAAAAATCTTTGAAAAGAGCTTTGAATACATCTGACTGTATGCAGCATTGATTATCAAAACATGGTACTGAACTTTGTTGTACAATTGAAGGGAGGGTCCAGAGTTCTGGGAAGTTGGACACAGAAATTCACAACACTCACAATAACTCTTGTTAGTCGTTGGAAGGTTTCTGCATTGTTTGGCACTTCAGCATTAATCCACTTCTCAAACAATGTATTGAATTCAACCACCTCCCTTTGAGCACAACCGTGCATTGCTGGCAGCCCATTTCTTGACTCTGATGATAATATAGGTGAGTCAATGCCATTCAGTCCCATTCGGTCCCTGGGTGATAGATGGGGACCAAGTGAAAAGTGTTGCAGGGACTGAAGTATGCCACTGGCACAGCGCTCTGTAGCTTGGAAGATTTTGTCCTTGTTTTTCCCATGCTCCTTATACCACTCGACCAGCTCTGGTAGGGCATTTCCAACCTGTATGGCATCTATAGTTGATTTTGAAGCAACAGAAAATGAATCCACAAGATAGTGCACAAACAATACAATGAGAGATGATCCTCCCATATATTTAGATGTGTTTGATCCACCTGCAACCAACAGTATGCATTACAGAATACAACTCAGTAAAGACCTTGTACTCAGAAACAATTCTGGTCCTTGGAATGATCACTCACAATGACTCCACGAACACCTTCCACCAAAAAAAGCTCAATGTCATTCCCTGAATCTCCACAGACCAAAGTATTTTGAGGAATCTGCCCTTTGGATCTCATCTTCTGTAGCAGATAAGCTAGTGCTTCCCCTTTGCCAGCCCTTTGTGGCAGCACATCCAGATCAATGCCATGACTGAAGACTATTTTGACCTTCAGCTGCTCATGGAAACCCAAATCACAAATTTAGCTGTTTGCAGAAAATGACCTTTTGTATAGAATGAATGACACATCTGATCGTGCCAAAAATATAACACTTTTGAAAAACCCTCCAACAACTCCCAAGTGCAGTTTAAGAACACCCCACAAGAACAACAGTAGTAGAAGGAGCAAGTACCCCACAGTCTTGTAGCCGTTCAGAGAGTTTTTTCATTATGTCCTGTGCATCTTTGCTGTCCACTTGGCAGCTGATTTTGTGAGGACGTTGCTCGGATGCATCCTGCATTATGGGTCCCATCACTAAAACTTTGGACTTAGTTTATAGCTCACAAAAGAGACAGCAACCAATCACCAGGCAACAATTTCAGATCTTTCCCCTACTGACAAGAAAGCTTAAGCCTTGTAACCAACCATCAATTCTTTCCCTCAAAACTGCATCAGGCTTGTCATGTGTGTATATGTATATATACATACACATGCACTTGAAGATACATACCTGCATTCGGAGATTTGTGAATCGCTGAAGCTCCTTTAGAGCCACACCACGGTCCCAACCATCATCCAGAAGGCTGACCCAACCCTGGTCTGGTTCCAAGGATGAACCATACAAAATCTCAGTACCAACAGAGAAAATCCCTATGCTGGGAGTAAGAAGTGGCACTTGCTGGTGCAACTCCTCATACTTGTGTGGTGAGCGCCCTGTTGAATAGACCAAGAGAGAGTTGTGTGCATACTCTGCTGCCCACAAGTTGTTGAAACGAAGCAGTGCTGTGTGGTATGGATCTGTGTGATCTACCTGCCATGTGATTTCAAGAGTGGAAAATTTTAGTACTGAGTTCATGGATGGATTGATAGATTGCCTTCTGCTGAATACAAATCTAGTTGCAATAATTCACCCACAACACCATGAATAATGATGTAACATCCTCCAACCATAGCAGATTCTGACTATCATATATATATATTTATATGTTGTGAAGAAAACTGCACACTGCAATTGACTTGTTGTGATCTGGTGGGAGAATTTTTCCACCTTGGCCAATGGAGTGCTTGCTGCACATCTGACACCAGGAAAATGCTGCCATGATTCTGTTTTATGTCTAGATGATCGACTGCTTCAACAAAATCCCGCCGCAACAGCAGCAGATCAAGAATGCTTCGACAATCTTGAAGCAGCAGATGAACCCTAAACCCTAAACTCTCTGCATCCACATTACCAGAGAAAAATTTGTTCCAAGCAGCCGTACTGTTTTTTGGGTGGGGGGAGTTTGTGTTTTTGGAGGAAGTAAGAAAGATGCACACACCATTGTGGAATCAAGATCAGACACAAGCAGGAGCTGGATTGGGGAAGCACCCATTACGCCTGCAGTGCTGCTGCTGTCTTCCTCCTCCTCCTCTTTCACTGTTCCGCATCTTGACTCCCTCACCCGCCGCCGCCGCCTCGTTGTCGTCACCATCCATTGGACATTTCTGAACTTCCAATTTGAGAACAAAGGATGGGTGGG
>Ga0209208_10005440_pt1 | contig 17749 bp, 9 predicted proteins | sample S1TSphfallax_3_FD_187694 | JGI IMG/M metagenome (GOLD analysis project Ga0209208, IMG submission 187694) | Host-associated microbial communities from peat moss isolated from Minnesota, USA - S1T2_Fd - Sphagnum fallax MG (SPAdes) (version 2) | ecosystem: Host-associated > Plants > Peat moss >... | reverse complement strand
TTGAATCTGCAAAAGCTTGAGTCTCGTGCGACTCGAGCCGCTGAGTTGCAAGGTTTGCTGGGCATATTCGCGCCGGATCCGAGGAGGCCGGCAGAGGCCAAGCTTCTTCGAGATATTCAGCTGAGACCTCCCGCGGGTCTTGAATAACTACAGGAGAAGCTGGTACAGCTACTGCACTTTGGAAGGAGTCCGGCAGCTTGTTTGTGCAGCAAGCTTGTGACACCAGCTGCTGTTCATGTACATGAGCTGCAGCCTGTACGTCAAAAGCTCCGGCTCCATGATCTACTTCGACTGCAGTGTCGTGATCTCTCCTCCCGCGGCATGATCCATTTCCAAAACCACTAGTAGGAGCTGGGAGCTGCCATATCTCCATAGCCTTATATAAAGCTGAAGCACGATCAAGAGTTTGCTGCTATGACCTGCACTACTTCACCACCACGATCACAAAAGTTAAATGTTGTTCTGAACTATTACAATCCCAAAATTGAATTCAAAGCTACAGCAACAAAGCTTCGAGACTTTGCACTCTGCAAAGATACTAGATTCCCTAGAGGCTCACTGCTAGTTGACTGCAATATGCCGCTTGAGAATTCTGAAAAATAGTTCAAGCTTAGGTGCAGCAGCAGGTACGAAGCTCTACAGTAGAGAGCTGCTGGTACGAGGAAGATTGCACCAGCTGCAGCTCGTGATCAATCGACACAATAAGTACTTGCAGATCCAATGCAGTAACACTTACCCTAAGAAGAATGCACTTGTTCCGAGCTAGCTTGCTTTACCGAGTACCTAAAGCAGCTGCGAAACAGATGTCGATGATATTGGCAGCGCATGTGTTGCAGAACTTCGTATAACTACGTGGTGTCAATAGGATCCTCCTGCAGCTGCTCCTGATAAGTCATGGTTCTGCAGCGTCTCTCTCTTCTTCTACTTTGATCTCCTGCAGCAAGCTATAGAAGACTACCTCAGCAGCGGCTGAAGTACAACAACACAAACAGTAGATAACTCTCTCTCCCTCTCTCTCTCTCTCTGATCTAAAACATCAGAATGAGGATTTGTGCCCATGGAGCATGGACTCAAGTGCTTCCTCGATCTCTACCACATCTGAATTAGCTAGCTTAAACGAAACAAGACTTGCAAGCAAATCCCTGATTGAGAGTACATACAAAGTGGGAGCTCAGAAAACCAAGAGAAAAAAAACCCCCCAACAGCAACACTGCAATTAGTTGATCAGTAGGAGGAACAAAGTTCTTGATTCAAAAGGGATTTGTTTGTTTGCACACAAAATGTACCAATCATTTTGTCGTCAAAAAAAAAAGAGGAAGAAGAAGCAAGGAATAAGGAGGAGGAGGAGGTCCGAGGAGGTGGGACCTGCAAGACTCGTGATAATGATGATGTTTATCAATACAAAAGAGCTATAGATAGTAAGAAGAAAAAGTATGAAACAAGAATCAAGCAACTGCCGTCTCAGATAGGTCTACCTCCTGATCACCCATTCCTTCAATGTTCCCAAATGGGTATGGCCACAATGGGCTGCCAAAAAAGAAAGAAAGAAAGAGGGAAAGAGACACACATACACACACAAAACACAAACACGCAAGGACACGAGATGCTACTCACAACAAAGCACATGAGTGCGAAAGCTCATCTCTCGCTGTGAGTGAGACCTCCGGGACCGGACCGGACCGGATCAGAGCAGAGACCCCGACATCAGCAAATTTGGCGATTTCGAAGACTTGATAGCAGTTCTTTTATTGTTGTGCTGTGCCTGCCCTGCCATTTAATTAATTTTCTCCAAGAGAGAAGAGAAAAATTATTTTGCTTTTTTGAATGTTGAACTAGGGATCAAAGTAATGATGTGTTAATCTGAATTAGAGAATGATCTTTAGTTTATTATTATTATTGAGTTTTTATTATTAGCATTATTATAATGTATAATTTTTTTATATTTCTTTATTTTAATACATTTGGGTTTTTTGGGGGCGGGGGGGCTGGTGATTTTGAATGAAAAGGCCATTAAGATTTTTGTCATGAAAAAGTCAGGAAAACACTACTGCAATAAAGTGAAGTAAATCTTTTGGCAGACAGAAAGACAAGATTGCTGTGTGTCATCATTATGTACTTCACTTACACTTTTGCAGAGAAAGCATTTGGATGAATGTTTTTTTTTGGCAGTGTGTTTTTTTGTTGTTGTTGTTGTTGTTGTTGGTGTCTTTGACAGTGGGGGGTTCTGCAGAGATGGTTCCAAAATAGCTAGATCAAACTCATTACTGGAACAACCCTATCCTTCCCCTCCCCCCCACCGCCAAAAACTAAAAGAGAAAGGAAAAAAAAAAGTTGGAACCCATGTTAGAAGAAGAAGAAGAAGAAGATTTTTGAAGATTTTTGGGCTACATATCCACCACTTGGAAGTTGGAACCACTGTAGTAGGTAGGTTACCTGGTTTGGCTGGTTAGAATTGCTGGTTCTGGATGCAGTTAAAAAATCCAGAAACCAAACTGGAACTGGGTTTGATTTCTTGGAACTGGAATTGGAACTGGGTTTGAAATCTGGAAACTGGAATTGGAACTGGGATTGAAATCTGGAAACTGGAATTGAAACTGGGTTTGAACCAGAATCCAGTTGTGGAACTAGATACCAAACATGGGCCTGGTTCTGGAACTGGAACTGGAACTGGGCTTCTGTGGATGGATGGGTTATTTTTCCCTTTTCAATGGCCACAGAAAAACACTCAAGAACAACTAGTGAGTCAATTGTTTTTGCACAATATTCTACTCTGGTTTGATTGATTGTGAAACTCAACCCGTATGCATGTCATGTCGTGCAACAACAACAAACAAGTTGACGGTGACACTTTGATTGATTCCTCTCATCAAAAATCGGGAAGCTGGGGGTAAGTACGGCCAGAGTGAACCAGCACCCACCAGTGCACCAGTTGGCCGTTCTGTCCATAGAATGATGAATGGGCTGCGGTTTTTTTCATCCGGTTCCTGACCTTGTGTTAACCCAACATCGTACCATAGTCAACCCTTTTTGGGCTGCTCACCTTTGACCCTTCTTATATTTGTTGAGTGTTTTTCCCCCCAACCCTGACCATACTACCCTCCAACTTAGTCACCATAATTCCCTAGCTATCCTACTGACCTAGTTACATTGTTGACCTACATCTTGGCTCTACCTATCAACCCTTTACCTATTTATCCTCTATTTTGTCATGGTTAAAGCTTTTTCTAAGCTAAACCTTTGCCTTTTGCCACAACTTTTTAAACTCTTCTTGACTAAATCTATATATCTTGGCAAAACCTTTATCTCTTCATGGCTAAACTTTTACATGTTGATAAAATCTTTGTATTTTTTTAGGTAAACATTTATCACTTAACAAAACTTTTTTTTTTCATGGCGAAATTTGTATTTCTCAACAAAACTTTTCTTTTGGGGTTAAACTTCTACTTTTTAACAAAAATTCTAACTTTTTCTTAATTAAACCCTTTAACAAAAAAACTAACTTTTCTTAGTTAAATTTATATTTCTTGATAAATCCTTCATCTTTTCATAGTTAAATTGCTACACACTGGCAAAAGTTCTATCTATTTTTATTAAACCTTTACCTTTTGACAAAACTTTTACCTTTTTTAAAATAAATTTTTACCTTTCAATTAAATCTTTATTTTTTCTTGGCTAAACCTCTATCACTTGGAAAAAAAATTTAATCTTCATAAGTAAACCTCCACCTCTTGGCAAAAAAATTATTTTTTGTTTGTTAAATTTTCACCTCTTAATAAAACCTCTATCACTTCTTGATTAAGCCTCTACCATTTGGAAACAATTTTAATTCTTCTTAGTTAAACCTATATTTTTTGGCAAAACTTCCATTTCTTGATAGCTAAAACTCTACCTTTTGGCAAAACCTCTATATTTTTCTTGGCTAAATTTTTATTTTTTGGAAAAACTTTTATTTCTTCATTGCTAAACTTAGACCTATTAACAAAATCTCTACCTTTTGACAAAACTTTTTGGCTACCCTATTTACCTAGCTACTTATTGACCTAGTTGCACTATTGACCTAATTTGTTTTTTAGTTATGTACATACCTACTTGTTTATATAACCACTAACCTACCTACATACCTATTTACTTATGTACTCACCTTCCTATCCACCTATATATTTATTTACCTATTTACCGACCCACCTACTCACTTATCATTTACATGATGCTAATGTATGCCAATGTATGATATAGAAAATATGAAAGTATTGCACTAAATTAATTAACAACCATTTAAATCATCTTTAACCCCTTGATGTCAATAAATGGTAACCCTAAATGCAAATATTGCACATTTGATCAACTTTTGTGACCCACATGTAGGTATTGCATATTTTGGCAAATATTTTAAAATTTTGAAATACTTAAAAATACACTTGCAAAATACAATACCCACATATCAAAATAATGTCATTTAAAACACAATACACCTCAATAATTATTACATATTTTGTGACCAAAATGCAAGCATTTATTGTTTTTTTTTTCAAATTCTTATTTTATTTTATTTTTTAAATTTTCTTTTACTTTTTCTCCTTTCAATTTCATTTTTTCATTCTTTTTTTGTTCTAGGTTATTTTCTTCTATTATTTATCACAATTAGTGTTTTTCTTCTATTTTTTAATTTTTTATCATCATCATTTTTTCATTGAACATGCAGATTTTATGCCCAACATTTAGGAATTCCACAAACCATCCAAAAATACCAACCAAGGTGCATTTGCATTAATGTGTACACATGCAATTGTAATTAGTGCTTGGTTTTGTGTATGTAACATTTTAGAAAAAAACAAAAAAAATCCAAATGGAATTGCTTTCACATAGTGTTATTTTCAATGCATTAGTATATGTATTTTAGAAGTTTGAAATCAATCTAATGAATGAAAAATACCCAAAAACATTTTGAAAACATTGTAACTAATGTTTTTAAATAGTAAAAGGACTTGTAAATGGACTTAAATTCTTTTGACAATGACATATTTTTAATAATTTTTTTATGTAAACCATAACATAATAGTTTGATGATTTTATTTTTTTTAAATTTTGTTCAAAATGTTCCAAGAATATTTTAAAACAAACACCCAATAAGCAATCACCCAAAGGGGCGGGTGTGAGTCATGATATCTTATTTGCACTTGCCAACATTGTATGCTTCAACTATGGGTATTGTAAAATCATTTTAACAAAGTTAATGTTTATTTCGTGACCTTTATGCAAGTATTTCACATTGAATTTGATGGTTTTGAAGTTTTTTTACTGTAATAATGCAACATTCCAATATGTTTCAAACTCATATTTTCAAAAAAGAATTTAACAAATATTACTGCAACGCTCACATTCAAGGCATGCAAACATAATATCAATGTGAGGTTACAATTGCAATAAGACAATACTTGTATGTATTGATGCAAATGTCACACCTACCAAAAAAATTTCAAATGTCCAAAAAATGGAAAATATGAATTTCCATGCCATTTTTTATGCCAAAGAAACTTAAGTAAATATATATGTTATTTTCTAACCTCAAGAGACCCCTTTCTAAAACTATTTTCAGAAGCCACCATGTCATGTGTTCACCAATAAGTTCTTCTTGTTGTAATCACCTTAGTAGCATGTTGATGAATGTAAAGTTAATAGTGATGCAATTGGAGTTGAATGACAATGGTTACAAATTGGTATATCATAGTTATTCAAAGTCTGCATCAAACACGTGATACACATTAATATGCATATTTTAAAAATGTAAACCAAACCCAAAACAAATTGCATGCATATAAACATATATTGTCTACTAGATTTTTTTAAAAGAAAAATTGAAAATAGTAAATGAAGGAAATAGAAAAACGAACTTCATCTTTTGGAAATTTAAAGACAAAAAAAAATGGAAAAATAGGGAGAAAACACCAAATATTTAAGAAAAAATAAGAAAATAAAATAATAATAATAAGCCTTCTAGCATTTTTTTTTTTGAAGAAAAATTGAAAATGTAGGGGAAAAAAACCCAAAAGAACTTCTTATTCCTAAAAGAAAGAAAAAAGAAAAAAATAATTAGTAAGAATTTTTTTAAAAAATTCTTCTACTTGAATTTTTTAGAAATAAAATAAAAATAGCACTAAAAAAAGGGGGGGGTGGGGGGGGGATGATAAAGAAGAAGTGACAACAACAATGGAAAAAAAGAAGATGGTGGTGGAAAAGAAAAAAGAACAAAGAAAGAACAAAAGAGGAGGAGAACAAGGAAGTGGAGGGAGGAAAAGGTGGTAGGGGGTGATTTTGGGAAAGCTAAGGGAATGGTGGGCAAGTGAAAAGAGGAAAAAAGAACAGCACCTCTCAATGTTTGGTTTGGTTTAGGTTCAATGGTTTGGGTTCATCCCAAAACGGCCAAAACAGCCTCATCCACAACGGATGTATTGGTGGGTGATGGGTCACAGTAGTCCCCATAAGTACTTACCTAACATGGTGGACTTCACAACAGAATTGTAGTAGTCCTTTGTATATATCACTCTTTCTCAATAGACTTTAGGCTATCCACCCACAAGATTGAGAGTGAGTGAAGAGCTGCTCGTGGTGGTGGGCAGGTGGACACCATTTGAGAGAGGCAGTAGTAGACTTGACTTACCTTACAAGAAACAACAATGGAACAAGTAAAGTGTGTCTTTCAAGGTTGGTCTCCTTGGGTTTGTTTACACTTTGCCAATAGGCTAGAGCCAAAGCCATGTGTGTGTAATAAAAAAAAAAGAAGGGGGCCACCTCCCTCCCCCCACGTGTGCACATACATAACACACTTTCATTGTTCATCTTCTATTATGAGCCAAAGAGGAGGAGATCATGTTGTTGAAATGGTTGTGGGATTGACTTTGCATTAAAACTGGTCTCCCCATCTGCTCACCACCACCCATCACCGCCTTTGTTGATGAAATTGATGCTATTTCCTGTAGCAAACAAAACAAATGCTTGTTTTTTGGGTTACAGAGTTTGTTGTTGTTATGTGCTCTTTCTTCCATGTGTTTCAAGCTATAGTTCATGTGGGGGGAAGGTTTTTGAGTTTAGGGTTTAAGAACCTGTGGAACCCTAAACCCCCATTGTGTCCTTCCCCTAGTTCATGTGGGGGATGCGTAAATAGGGTTTAGGAACCTGGGGAACTCTGAACCCTAAATGTCCTTCCCATTGTGTTCCATGTGGTTGTGTGGAGCATGGGAGATACAACTAACTACCCATTTGAATGAAATCTCTTTTTCTTCGCATTCTCTCGTGACTCTCTCTCTAATTTGAAAATTCATATCCTTGGCTCAATGAAATTTGGGGACCTTATTTTTTCTAAATCATTGATTGATTGACTCCTCTCAAAAAGCTTATATTGCCTTGCATCCGAAAAAATAGCAAAATTTTAGCCTAATCTCCTAACTTCTAGGTCCTGGAGGGAGGTCTTTGATCCAAGAAACCTTAACCATGATTGATGAAATTGATGAAATTGAAGCAAATAGCAATTTCAAATAGCATCAATTTCATCAATTGAAGCAAATATGATAATAATAAGCTTTTTAATTGATTTATTATTGATTTACCTACCCCATAGTTTGATGCAACTTTAAAAGACCCATTGGATGCTTGATCTTTACTTACTTTCACCTAAGAAAGAAACTGAGAAACCCTGGTTCAGGAATCATCACACCTGTTGTCATTTTGCAGTAGGAAAGAGTACCCCCCAAAATTTATGGAGCCCACATGGTAGCCACCACCACCACCCCCCTTCCCCCCGAACCCCCTTCCTCAAGTGGCCCAATAGTGGTGGTGGGTACGGTAAATAAGAGCCCATGTAGGTACCATGTTTAATGCAACAGGTCCACCCCATACATGTGACACTCTTTTTCTTCTATGTGTACTATAGTACTTATTACTTACAAGAGGAGGTACCACTTTCTCAATCCTTGTGTGAAGGCTGGTGCATGAAGTGCCCACTTGGTCACACTTTCATTAACTTAGCTGGGCAAACTAGGTGGTGTTTTATGAAGGTCCTTCTTTCTATATCAATTAAGTAATTTCAACCCACAATCATAATAATAGAATATGTTTTTTTCTTTTGAATTTCTATATATATATATATACATGTAGGTTGCTTCTTTTTTTTCATACCTTGCCATCAAGATTTTTTGAAAATTTGGTGATTTAAGTACAACTTTTTTACAAAACATAATTGACACCACATAATTTCAGAAGTCACCGTGCAACCTTGTTCTCCTTCCGTTTTAATCAAAACGGTAGGGTAGCCTATGCCGTTGGCTCAAGTTTGAACTAGTTACCCAACTAATTTTTCCCTTCAAAAATCATTTTTTAAATTCAATTAAATTTTTAATGACTAACATTACTTAAAATTCAGTATCTCTTGCACCTTAGGTCTAAAAAATTTCAAATCAGCTTCATTAACTCCTACTCACCAAGCCCTTTCCAACAATATTGAGAGTGTGCCCAAATAAATTCCCTTATATTTTTGTTTTTCATTTTATTGAATTTTCAATGAAAAAATTGTTTTTCCTTCAACCCTCCAAAAGGGCATGCTAGATGTTTTTAGGTGTACAATATCCAAACCAGGTAATGTATAGTCAATGGGTATAGTGACCCCTAAGAAAAAAATACCCATTGGCCATCATGGACATTCAAGCAAAGCAAAAAAGAACCCTCAAAAATGAAACAACCAAATTTGCAAGCAAGGTTTAATCAAGGTCCATTGGAAATTGGACTGAAACACCAAACCAAAAAAAACAAAAACAAATGATGCTTTAAATTGGGCTCGCTGGATATATTGAAATGTGCTTGGTTTTGGAAGTTTTTGAGACAAAAAATTGTTCACATGATAATTTTCTAGATATACTATGAAAACATATGAAATAATTTGGATTGAATCTTCTAGTTTTGAAATATTCAAAAACATTAATAAAGCATTGTAACTATTTTTTTCCATTTTGTTTAAATGATTTTTTTTCAAAATGGCATAACATATGTACAATAATTATTTTATGCCTTTACATAGTAATGTAACATGTTATGATATAAATATATATATACAATCACAGTGAAAAACATGTATTTCTAATTCATCACATATTGTAATCGATCGCAATCACATGGTCTTTGCAAACAATCCCATTATTTTCTAAGCACTTGCCCAAAAAATCACCCAAGCATATGATCATGACTCCTTTTATCATGTTTGCACCCGACACCAAGAACAAGAAAAAATTATGGATGAATGATGCGTTGATGGCACGAATTTGAGAACCGATATTTTTTCATCCAATTATTATTTTGGGAGGACAACTTCTCAAACATAGGACCTTTTGTGATCAAAGTGTTTACAGCATTGTTTTTAGCCAAAGTCATTTTGAACATTCCTAGTTCCAAGTTTGACACACATGAGTTGCCCACATATGATTTATCTGGGTACAATGTTTTAAATGGCCCAAAAAGCTTAACTTTGGCAGAACATCAGGTACCTAGTGGGCCTACCATGATGTAGCACCCTATATAGCAGTTGGGAAAATATAGTTTATGCCCATCCAAAACATCGCAATAGGACCGGGTTCAGAAACTTGATGTTCCCTTTGTAGTTCACCCTCTTAGGTGGTTCATTTGTCTTCTTGGACATGGGTCCTTCCATTTTGTTCCTTGTTTTTCCCCTTTTTTGGGTTGCTTTGATTAATTTTATAGTTGGCACAGTTTCATCAAAAGGAAACAGGCACCGAGCATTCTGCAACCATCAAGAGTCCTAGTCCTTATTAATGGTGTCACTCTCCACATACTCATCTTTTAGGTGCTGCTCATTCAATAAACAGAACTTCGCTACAATAATATGAATAGCAGATCTCTAGTATCTCTACATATAAAATTGTAAGTACATTAACAGTTGTTCGGTCTTATTCTCCCTTTGATCAACTAAATTTCATGCTGAATCAGCTGTTCATCATGCATGCTGATCTACTCAGCGTTTCTTTTACTGGTGAGTTTTTGCCAAATTTGGACTTGAGAAATATGATTTCAACCTATACAAAGGATTTTTCTCATGGAAACTTTTGGCCCAAACTTGCCAATTTTTGCCAGATTTCAAATTTTCAAATCACCAGATTTCCATGATAACTTATAGTATGTAGCTAAGAATATTAGAAGGGTTCCTTTTTTTTTCCCCTACTTCCATATGTAATATGTAGCCAAATTTGGCTAAACTATTTTCTGGATTATTGTCACTTGGACTACATCACAAAATCCTTAAAAGAAACCCAGGACCTGATTGTTGAGCCTTCGGACCTCTATGTTTGGTGGTGTAAGACCTAACAGCTATTAATGGCAGGGAGTGGCCAATTCCATTTCCTACCTTGCCCATGCAGAATTGGCCAAACCCCGCCACCTAAAAATTACATTATTTACAAAACTAGGATTGCTCTCTCATAATTTTTGCACACATGATAATGTTCTTCGTTTCAAGTCAAGTAGACATGCATCTCCTCCTTTCATTTTTGGCCTTGCCTACCAAGGCAAGGATATTGTGTTTGAATTCATTACAGAGTATAGTAGGTTAACAGATTTTGGCCCCTAGGTAATAATAGGTTTATTCTAACATGAGGATTTTTGAAAGATGATATATTTTTGCTTGTGTTGAAACTTGAGATTAGTTATTATAGAGTTATAATATGTTGAACGATTTTGGTTCCTTTTAAGAGGATGTCTTGAAGATTATATGTTTGCATGGTGAAATATGTGAGTTTCCATAACTCTTCTTTTGCCTTAAAATACCTTTCAATGTAAATGGCAAGGCCAAAGAGCAGGAAGATATGAACTCTCCTTCAGAGAAATAATTGTAAGAAGTAATTTTTTGGACAAAAGATGCCCCCTTAAATCTAGATTTTGAAATTCTCAACCCTAAATAACCTTACAAATAAACAAAGGAATACCACTCTCCTCACAATATATGACAAGAAGGAGTCTACAAACTTTAGCAGAAGTTCTTGCTACGATGGTTGCTTGCTTTTGCATGAAATATGTTGTACACATTGAAAGCAGGCACGTGATGACGGAATGCTGCAGAATGCAGCCGCAGCGATGATCACAAAGGCCTATGATCAGTGGTATGAGGTCAACTTTAAGACACGACATTACTTACTTACAAAAAGAGAGATGAGCCGCAGGTAGGCGGGCAAGCAAGCAAGGAAGCAAGCAGGAAGAACTGGACAAAAGCTTTTGCTCAGAATCAGACGCACATGAATAGGAAATAATTGCAAGAAATCAGATACGCATTTGTTTATATATATATATATTATTGTGTGTGTGTAGGATGCTGCAGTGAATAGCAGCAGACATCATCATGATCATCATCGGACATCTGCTGCCCCTGGAAAATGCGCAAGTTCGTATTCGTCAATTTGGCTCAGCGTAATCCTTCTCCCAAGTTCCTCTCCCTGGAAGCCACGCTCTTTCACTTGGGCTTTGCCACGTACAGCCTTGCTTCCTTCATGCATGGCTGAGTGAAGTGAGTGAGTGAGTGAGTGAATGAGTCAGGCACGCAGGCAGGCAGGCAGGCACGCAAGAAGTGTTCCACCGTCAGTCGGAAATGGCTGTGGATTCTGCAAAAAATCTGTGTGCGAGACTTGATTCCTTGTGCCAGAATCCCAGTTGCGCCAGAGAGGGACCCCTCAAACTGCCGTCCAAAACACAAACTCCACATCAAACCGCGGCCCAATATAAAAAAACTCCACATCAAACTGGGCCCCAGAAAAAAAACTCCACATCAAACTGGTCCCCCAAAAAAACAAACTCTACATCAAACTGCGGCCCAAAAAATAACAAACTCCATATCAAACTGTGCCCCAATAAAAACAAACTCCACATCAAACTGGGCCCCAGAAAAAACAAACTCCACATCAAACTAGGCCCCAAAAAACCAAACTCCACATCAAACTAGGCCCCAAAAAACCAAACTCCACATCAAACTAGGCCCCAAAAACCAAACTCCACATCAAACTCCCCACCCCCCCAGAGAAAAAAAAACTCCACATTCAAAACTGCGCCCCAGAAAGAACAAACTCTACATCAAATGTCCCCCTAAAGAACAAACTCCACATCAGACTAACCCAACCAATGATGTCGTCTGTTCTGTTCGTTACTTTTGACATCATCATCACAACCTGGCCGAAAGCAAAAAACCAAATTGGATGAACTTTTCAGTCCCCCATAGAAAAGAAAAGAAAAGAAAGAATCTTGCAGTTGGCACAATCGGCTCCCCAGGACCCGTTCTCTGACATTAAAAAAAAAAAGGGGTCACAGTAGTACAGTAGCTTGCTGGTGGCAGGAAAGGAGAAAAAGACAAAAAAACATAAGTTAAAGAAAAAAAACGGGGGTTCAAATCAAGTCGTCAGTCAGGTCCAGAAAAAAGGCAGCAGCAGCAGCAGCGGCGCTAAGTGGGCAGAATTGGTCACTCTGACCCCTTCATTCTGTGTCCCAACTCCCGAATCAGCTGCCCCCAGGCTTACCTTTTAATGTACTGCACCGGCCATTCCACCCCGGAATGCGTCCATCCCATCCGGGTGGAATCCGGTTCCCTCAGCTCATCAGGGCAACGGGTTCCTGCCAGCAGGGGGTCAGTTTCCAAGAGTGATAACCGGTTGTTCCCCACCGTTGATTCACATCTGAAGTGGGAATTGGTGGAACCAAAGGAGATAGATGAGCATTCTGGAACGGAAAATGCCAAAAATAAGACACAACATAACTATTGGGGAAAACCCACTTTGTTGCTTGGATGAAGATTCCTAGCCACTATGTGGGTAACCCTTTGTTTCTTGGATGAACATTCCTAACCACTATTATGGTTGTGGATGAAAAGAGGGCATCTCAATTCTCATTAGGGTTTTGGCTATGTCCAATAATCGGGCTCACGTGCACAAGTTATTTGTGATTAGTTGAGGTGCATAACCGTGAATAGTCTTGACAACCATTTGCCTCAATGATTCCCATTAACATAAATACGCACTTGAGCCCGTTACCTAGTCCAAAATCAAAACTTGATTACATGTGTGAGAGAATTTGAAAATTTGTGGCATAAGAAATTGAAATTTGATAAAGAGTTTAAGGGCCACGCCATCCAATAATGAACATGAAATTATGCATTTTGACTATTAGGATGCATTCTTTTTCCTTCACCTCGAGACTCGAATAATTTCTTTCTTGTTAAGCCAATTAACTTGAATAAGTGCCCAATACTAATGTAAATTGAAATAAACAACAATTTCATAAAAGATTTCATCAGCAATGGGATGAGATTTCTTTGTTCCAATTGTACATGTGTGCCTATTGTGCATTGTCTTTTTGGTTGCTTGTAGTCAAAAACACCCCAAAATTCCCTTTTTTTTTTTCTTTTTTTTTTGCCATGGTTCCTCGTCATCATGCATAAGCCGTGTTTAACCCTACCATGCTCAACCTAGGTTCAATCTACGCCCTTCTAAGCATGATAAGTGTATTATGCAACTTAATTTTTTTAAGAGAACGTCTAGTCTTAATTTTGATGTTTAAATTTTTTTTGATATTTAAAATTTGTTTGGAGGGTCTCCAACTTTTGAGTCCAGTTCTTCCAATTTTTAAATCTTTCACTTTTGGACTTTGCACATTTTTTCAAATTCAATAACCTATGTGCCTTGTTCAAAAATTGGGTCTAGTTCCATGTACAAACTACATGTTCCCCTATGCTAAAAATTGTATAGGTACGAAGTTTGAAAACGCATTAGAGGATGGGTTTGTATAAATATGAACTTCAAAAACTAATTGAAATCTAATCATAACTATAAAGCTCAACATATCTACTAACTTTTCAAAAACCTGAACTTGCCTACCTAAAGAACCTGAATTAGGGGTGCTTTTTCACAATTTTGGTTTCGATTTCAGATCTAGCAAAAGGCCAATTCCATGATTCATTTCTTACTCTAATTTCCAAAAAGTTCAGATTTGAATAGCAAGAACTTGAACTTAAATTCTAGATTTTAACACTGAAAACCTAATACCCTCCCAACGTTGTAGGATACATAGGGTTTCATCCATTCTAAGCACAAGTGGCCATAATGTGTCGAGTGGGAATTATGAATCATTTTTGTGTATAAGATCACTTGGAATTTTTTCGCATCATGTGATAAATATTGATAAGGAATTTGGGAACTTTGAAGTGAAACCATTCATGGGTTCACTCACACTAGATCATTATTTGCTTTTGGAATTTTTTCTTGACTTGGCAAGCCAAATTCCACTTAAACAAAACATCTTTGTTAAAAGAAACATACCAGAGCTTCCAAATTTTGAGGAAAAAAATTCAAATATTAAAGTTATTTGTGAAGTCATACAAATTGGGCATGAAAAACCCCAATTTCACTAAAATAGGGTGTGTAAATTGTGAAGTTTGAAAAAGGCAATTCAACTAGGTATGAAACCAATATTTTGACCCAAAGTGGGGGCAAAACTAATTTCATCCCTTGTCTATGACTAAAAAAAAACAACGACAATTGGAAAGTTGTGCACAAGTTTAACTCTACAAGTGTTTGAAAATTTTAAGCTCGTGTGTGACCTTTTTGTATAATTTTTTATGCAACTTTCCTACTAAATGTGAACTTCAACAAATGTAACAATTTTGTTGCCAAATGTGAATTGTTGTAGAAAAAAGGTCGACACCAAATGCTTGGAGGAAAGAATCTATGTTTCAAGGAGCTTCATGTGCAAAAGTGGCATGGATTGCAACAAGATCGCCAAGTGCAAGCACATGTAGAGTGCAAAAGGGTTTAATGGAAGTTTGGTGTTGGAGATTACCCCATGTAGCAAATGAGGAGTAAGACTTTAGGATTAAACATTGTGCTCGAGAACAAAAGAGAGCGATGGTGTGTGTGCTTCCATCCAAGGCAAATGATGCTTCCAAAAACCAAGACATGTTCTATGATTGTTGCTTTCATGAACTTTCTTTATGGGAGGCTTACTTATTTTCATCATGGTCCTAGTCAATTATTTGTTGTAAACTTGGTGAAGGACTTAATTAAATATATCAAGTCTTGGAAGCCATGCTTAATGTGCAGATCTTACAATCCTTCAAATGTTTTCCCAATGGGTAGATAAGTTTGCAACAAAATGACCCACTACATGTGTAACCATTGTTTAATTTTTCACATTTTAAAGTGGTAAATCGAATGATTCTTGAAAGTGTGTGGTGTACCTACACAAACATGTTTCTAATTTATTATAGGAACATTTGATTAAATTCGAAATGAATCCAATGAACATAAGATACCTAGAAATATTTTTTAAATAGTGTAACCAATGTATTCAGTACTTAAAAATTTCTTAAAAAGATTTGAAATAATTTGAAAATGACATATTTAGGAGAAATCATTTGTATATACCTTCACATAATAGTAAACTACACCATCTTATTGGGTCATAATTGTTTTTGTTGACTTGTAAAAAATGATTCTAATTAATTAACAATTAAAGATTTAATTAGTTAATTAGTTTGAGTGTAGTAAAAAGGAATTAACTAATTAAAAATTAAAGATCCACTACTTTTAAGTGTAACATTAAAAAGTTGGATGTGCATCATTTTTAATGACTGTGCCCAAACCTGTAGTCATCCAAAATTGACATTTCCATCCACCTTAAATCATGTGCATTTAAGAAAAATAATCCAAAATATCAAACTTCAATGTTGTGTCCACACCCTACTTCCACCTCTCCTTAATGTCATTGTGATAGGCCATATTTTACCATGCCTATAGCTCCACAAGAACCCATCATTATGGTGTTTACACCAAGTCAATAAAAATTGTTATAAATTTGTAAACAAAAGTGTGGAATGGCATATTGCCCTTGAAACTGTCAAGAATGACAACCTCTTTCACAATCAATCCATTATCTAGCTAAAGTTTAGAAGGTGTTCTTTTTATTTTTTAATTATGATTTGAAGTGGACATTTTGAAATATTATTTGCAAATGCAAGATTCAATACAATTCAAAGATGAAAAGTTGCAAATGTAATTTTAAGTATCTATGTAATATTTTGTAATTCATACAAGGGACAAACATTTATCAAGGTGTTTTCTAATCTACAACTCAAGTCGTGGGTACACATGTATGTTATTACATTCAATTTAGGGTGAACCATTTGAGGTTCCTTTGTGGTATGTAGCTCAAGGTCCAAACTCTACAATGCACTTGTATTCATCTTAAACTTTAGGGTTCAAAGTTCTTTATAGTTTACATATTTAGGATAACCATTTAAGCTTCCTATGCGTCTACAATTCAAAGTTGAATTATGGGTAATTAAATATGTTTCTAATTGAAGTTAGAAGCAACCTTTTGTTGTGCTTTTTTGTTTACAACTCAAGGTTGAATTTTGGGTATTTATGTATGTTTGAAAGTCATCTTGAAGGGTACCATTCGGTGTGTTTTTTGGTTTGCAACTCTAGGAAACATTATGCCTACCTAGGCATCATCTATGTTCATCTTGAGGGGTGCCATTTGAGGTATTTTATGGTCTACAAGTATAGGTAAGATTAAGGGTATACATAAATATGTTTATAAATTCATCCTGTGGGGTACCATTTCACATTTTTTTTCTAGTTCTAGCTATGATTTTTGGGTACTTTTGTATTGTTGTAAATTCATTTTGAAATAACTAATTGAGATGTTTTCTAGTATGCAACTAAAGGGTAATATTTCAAATACCCTTCTATGTATGTAAATTCATTTTGAAAGCACCATTTCAGGTCTTTAATTCCTAGTTTGCAGATGTGGATAATTTTGCATACTTATGTGTGTTTGTGAATTCATTTCAAAGCCACCATTCTAAAAAAAATTAGGTTTGCAACTTTGTGCAAGATTTTGGGTATATTTAAATATGTTTATAAATTCACCTTGAAGGATACCATTTCACGTGTTTTTTGGTTTGCAACTTTGGGTAAGATTTTAGGTACCCTTGTCTCATTGTAAATTCATTTTGATGACACCATTTTAGATGCTTCTTAATTTTCAGCTAATAGGTGAGATCATGGGTATTAAGTATGTTTGTAAGTTCATCATTAGGGCACCATTTGGTTTGTTTTTTGGTCTACAAATTTGGGTGAAATTTTGGACTAAGGTATGTTTGCATATTCATCTTAATGTCACCATTTGCTTTGTTTTCTAATTTGCAAGTATGGGTTAATTTTTTGATATTCAAAGTATCATTACTACAATTTATGATTTTTTAAAGCATCAAAGTTGATTACGATATAAGCATTCTAGGGTGGACCAAAAACATTGGATCAAAGTTCATTTTGAAAGCCCTTATCCTTTGTATTTTGAATGTACTTGAAGCTCTATAAATTAATTCAACCCTCAAGTTGATTCAAATGATGTTAAAATTAAAATAGTTTTTCATATCTAAATTGGGCCACCACTTTAAACTACTTCTTACACACTTTCATTAAAGATTAGTATTAAAACAAAATTTTCAAAATAATTTTCAAAATGTTGCAATTTACAAAAGTGTTGAAATGAATATAATTCGATATATTTTCAAATATGATATTTTTAATTTGGTTTTCTGAACTTAAATGTTATCAACCTTTAAAGTCTTATATGCCAAAGTTGCAAAAACATTGGATAAACAAATTGTGAAATAAAAGTCCGTATTCAATTTTTTTAAAACTAGCATAGT
>Ga0209208_10005439_pt1 | contig 17752 bp, 13 predicted proteins | sample S1TSphfallax_3_FD_187694 | JGI IMG/M metagenome (GOLD analysis project Ga0209208, IMG submission 187694) | Host-associated microbial communities from peat moss isolated from Minnesota, USA - S1T2_Fd - Sphagnum fallax MG (SPAdes) (version 2) | ecosystem: Host-associated > Plants > Peat moss >... | reverse complement strand
TTGTTAAAGCCTCAATATAATTAAAATTATTAAAAAAAAAAAAATTCAAACTTGACATATGGATCACAATAAAGTTTGTAGAGCTCTTATTGTTTGAGCTTAATTGAATGAACGAAATCATATACAAATGTAAAGTAGCCCAATAATGAATTCAATGTCACATAAAGCATTCAAGGTTTTCAATGCAACTTCATTCATTTCACTTTTATAGTGCATTTGGCCAATGAAGCTATGGAATTTGGGATATACCTATTTCACCAAAGGATGATGGAAATCCAACTTGTTTTGACATTTCTAAAAAACCTTTTTGCCTTTAGTGTTCAATATTTAGCAAACTTGAAATTTCATGAATTTCTTTCGTTATGAACAAAAAGAAATGTAAACTTTGCAAAATACCATTTAATTGATGCATTAAATCTAATTTTAATATATTTAACAACCTCCAAATTATTTTTATTAGTAAAACAATTAACTTTGTAAAAAAAAGGTTTAAGGTTTTCCTTGAACTATAATGTCACCTTGGTTTGGTTGCCTTGGAAAACATTGTTCCCATTGCAATCCATATTCACCAGTTTCACCCAATTCTTTCAACATTAAACCACCAAATTCATGTCAACATTTCAATGTGGAAAAGAATGTTATTAGATGTGTCAAAGACATCAATTATTTCTACACAAAGGAGGATTGGGATAATTGATTATGAAAACATAATAACCATGAACAAGGAGGAAGAGCACATCAAATTGCACAAATTTGCATTTTTGTTTATTGGGCACATGGTTAAAAGCTTATAAGAACAAAAGGCCAATCATGAGTTTTGTATGTGTGTTCATTTTTGGCATACATCAAATCTTTGTTGTAACAATAAAAATTTATATAAACTCTAAGCATTGATACTTGGGTGGGTTATTATTAGAGAAAACAACAATAGATGGTGGTTATGAAAAGAATGATGATCCTCACTTTGATGAGGCAAAGAAAAAGGGAAAAAAAACTTGAATTTGAAAATTTTCAACATTTGTAGAAAGGCCATGGAATTTAGATGATGGAAGTATGTATGATTTGGTTATAGATAATAACAAATAAGAAAATAAAATGATAACATTACAAGATCCAAGCGACTACAAGAAAAACCTTAAACCTATTGCAAAAAAGTTGTAACAAAACAAAAATGAAATTTAATGTTTTTAGCATGTGAAAATAGGAAGATCTTAATTAGAGCTTGTTTAGACAACGGTTGATTTGAGGTGTGTTGTAGCTTGTGAACCCAAATCCTAGAAGTCAAAAGTAGAATCCCCAAATCGTTCAACTCAAGAAGATTACCCATTGCCTAGTGCTTAAGTGCACATTGTGGTTGCCCTAAACTTGAGTGCATAATGCACACCAACAATGGACACACATTGCAATTGCTTTAAACCTAAGTACACATCACCAATGGATTGCTAACTACTGACAATTTGATACATCCTTCCTTGGTGTTCATTCTTAAGTCTCGACTCTTGAATGGTAAGCCATCAAACATTTGCATAATGCAAATTGGACAACAAAAAAGACAAAGAAAACAAGTCTCAAGGCTTGAGTTACAAAGAAAGTTGAAAAGGCTTGTGGAGTTTAAAGATCGAAACACTCCTAAAGTTTGGAGTTGTAGAATCCTTGTAATGTAACAAGCGATGGTTAGGTTTAGAGTTTCAAGATGGTGTGTTGCCACTTGGCAGCATTAGGTTTAGATGAATTGTAGTGGATCACGACCTTGGTTTTACAATGGGGGTGTCATGGGTTCAATTTTATACTTGCCTTTTGGCAATTTGTTGGGAAAAATAAAATAAAATAAAATCGAGTACCAACGTTGTGTTGGTTCACCTAATGTCGCAGCAGGGGCTCCAGAGTTCTCTTTTACTAGTGAATTTTCTTCAAGTTTCGACCTGAAAAAGATGATTCTTTTGAACTATTCAAAGATTTTCAAAGGACAAAAATGGCGCAAACTTGCTAGATTTCGAAGAATTTTTTTTTTTTCCCTTTCAAATCGCCAGAATTTTATGAATATTTCCAGTAGGTAGCAAAGAATATAAAAAAAGGTGCTGTTTTTGGTTCCTACTTCCCATATCTAATATGTAAATAATAACAATTTTGGCTAAATGATTTTCTTGTATGATAGCCACTTTTGAGCAACATCATAAAATCCTCAAAAGAAAACCTGAAGAGAGAGAGAGAGAGAGAGAGAGAGAGAGAGCCCCTTGAAGGAGATAGATAACTGAACCAAATAGTGTCGGTACTAGTAAGTGGCGGGCAAAGCTTATGAGTAGTGTGAAGTGTGAAGCAGCGTGTAATGAATTCACCCCTCCCCTCCTCTCCCCTCCCCTCCCCCGGCGCGCATTCATTTGAGTACTCTCCAACTTGACTGCAACCACATCAGCAGTGCAGCACCATCGGCTATAATCACAATTAAATCACAGCAACTGTTGCAGGTACCTGTTGCACACTCTTCCTTTGCACATGCAGCGTCAATACCACCACCAGTTGTGCTACAAACCCTAGCCTAGCCTAACCTGGCGTAGCCTAGCCTAGCTAGGACGTAGTAATGAAGTCAGTACTTGTGCAGCAGCTGTGACCATCAATCCATGCATCCATGGATTCAACCATATATCCATGGAGCCATGGATCCACCCATTCATTCATCAATCCATCTATATATCCATGGATCCATGGATCCATGGATCCATCCACCCATCCATAGTCTGGAGTCCTTCTCTGCTCTCCAGTGTCTGATCTGATTGCACCCATTCCTCCTTATCCAGCACAACTTTTGTTTCTGTTTTGTTTTTTTAAACTGTTGTAGTTTCCAGCTTTGGAGAGCTAGCCAGGCGGCAGGTGGTTAGCTATTATCATGAGCTTTTTGTAACAGCAGCTGCTGATTAGGAGGGAAGGAGCTGCTGTGGTGGTGCTCTTAAGCCCCGTGAGAGTGGATTAATACTTTTTCCTGTTTTTGTGTGAGTGTTCTGAGTTCTTTACCGACAGCCCTTTTTCATGCACATGATAATAATGCTCTTGTTGCTGTTGCTGCTGCTCCAAACATGTGTCAAGTCCGTCTGCAGCACACTAGCTAGCTAGCTGATCTGCTAGATGGACCTAGCCTAGCCTAGTGTGCTGTTGGAGTTATAACTTGATCAGTAGAAGTCTGTACTCAGATCTGTGCCAGCTAGAAGGGAGCTCTCATGTTGTTGCAAGATGGGTACCCGTTTCTAATTCTTAGTTTTACAGAAATGATGATGGGGGACGTGGACTACTAGCTTCAGCAGTTTTTGGTTTTTATTTTCCCCCCTAAGTTTCTTGACTGATCATCTCTGACGAGCTGCTCTATGTGTTGCAGCAACGGCTGTTTTGAATCAAGAACGCTGAAACTTGGTCACGAAGAGGTGCAGATGGCGGTGATCTGCAATATGGATACTAGTATTAATTACAACGTCATGCTCATGTTGTAGATCTAGTAGAGTACTTGGCCATGGTCCATGGCGGGATATCCAGCAGCTTGTTAATTTTTAACTGGCGCTGTTGCACGAAAAATCTGTACAGTTGATATTTGTTCATTCTTCTTCGACTTCGCGAATTCATTCGAGTGTCGACAGTGTGTGATCGGGGAGAGAAATATATATCGTGGAGAGTATAATATATGATCATGAACTTCCCGGGTCGAACAGGCGCTGCTCGGAGTGCTGGAAACGTCGTGGGAGTCATGCTTGTTGCACTTATAGTGACGTTGCCGGCGGCTGCAGTAGTTGCTAGTACTACGGCGTCGTTGAGGAGTGCAGCAGTTGTGAGTTCACTAGATCAGGAAGCAGCAGTTCGTGATGCAGTGCAGCAGCAGCAACAGGAGCTTCTGCCAAGGCCAAATTGCAGCGCTCCAAATCCCAAGCTACTGGATGATCAGAAATGCGGACCTGATTGCTGGACTGCTTATATAAATCCCTCAGAGATGTTCGCTTTTTGTGGTGATTATTCCAAGAACATCAGCGAGACCCCAAGTCCCGAATGCTGCGCAGGGGTACTGAACGCGTCCACATACTTCGCGCCCCGATGCTTTTGCCGCTACATTTTCATGCCTGCACCCCATTTGGGCATCATCCCTGCGCGTCGCCTCGCTCTGCCTGAACTCTGCAATGTCACCAAGTTTTGTGATATCTGCTCCCACCTTAAACCTGCCTGTGGTTCATCTCCAGGTAGGTTTTTGCACTCTCCTTTTGGGGTTTGGGTTTGGGCTTTTGGTTTTCGTTTTTCTTCCTCTCTTTTTTTAGGTTTTTGTTTAGCCACACATGAGTACCAATGCGGAGTCTTCCTCCTTTTCACTGCTCATGGCCTTGTGATAGAAGCTCAATACTTTTGGTTAGATGTTTGACAACTGACTGAAAACCCTACTACACCCACTACTGCTGGAAGCTGAAGAAGTGAGTACATGGATGTTATGGTGGGTGATCAATACCATACATGTTGTGCTATTGAATGTCCTTCAACATACATTCAATGGCCATCAAACTAGTTCAAACTGCTCCTTAGTAACTTTGTGGTTTTGGTTTTGGGTTTTTGTTTCCTCCTCTCTGTGTTGGGTTCCTTCTCCTTTTTTTTCATGCTTGGCTGTTTTGTTGCTGTTTTGTTTTTGTTGGATCTGAAATTTCTGTAACCTTACCATTGGAAAGAAAGTGTTCTTTTTGTTTGGATTATCCCCACTTCTTGCATTCCTTAGTTTTTTGGGTGGGCTCTTCATTCCCTTTTCCAGTCCATAAAGGAAGTATATTCTTTCTCAAACTATACTCCAATCTGCCTCTTATGATGAATTCTGTGTTGATTTCTATATGTTCTCACACCCCTCCTTGTGCAGAGGTTAAGGTTAACCAGCTTCAGTAGTAGTGTTGGCACATTAAGTTGATTTTTGTACAAGTGATTGATCACATCATGAAAAATATCTCACGAGAGATGTTTTGAGCAATCATGTTTCCTTAACAACCTGGTGGGGTGCAGTGATCATAGTGGCTTCAGTTGTAGGGGGTTCGGTGGTGTGTGTTATCATAGCTGTGTTCGCATGGTTCTTCTATCGGCGCAAGAAACATCGTTTGAGGTTTCCAGACACTTTCCAGGATATAGATGGTAAGCTTAACTATACTTTTACTCTTCTATGTCCAAGCTTGTCTGACTGAGTCTTGATCTTGACATGTTGTTGGGTTCCAAAAGAAGAAGCTTGCTATTATAAGTGAAACCCTAAATTTTCCTTTGGGTATAATCAGCATTGTTTTAAGTCTAGGTTCAGAATTCACATAGCTCAACTCTTGTGAGATGCAAATTTAGTCAATGTCAAAGTCGTTACCATACAACACTAGCCTTTATGCAACAAGCGGAGCAATATGTGAAATTATCAAATGGGAATGTGTTATGCTTAATTTTTAGCTTATGTGCCCTGTAATCCTGAAGTCGCTCTGACTCCTTTTCATGGTGGACTGATTGGAACATAGAAAGTTGAATGAATTCCATTATTAATGCTTTTAAGGATTTCATGTTGAAGTCTAATTAGGACATCTAAATTTTGTTGCAAGTTTTGAGTTACACTAGTTCTAGCTTGTCAGCATAAACGAGACAAGTGCAAATTGTTCAAGGTTTGTTGCTTTTGTGTTTGATCAGATATCATGAGAGTTGAATCAAGACCCACACTCTTTTCCTACAGTGTGTTGAAAAAGGCAACCAAGAATTTCCATATCTCAAATAAACTTGGGGAGGGTGGATTCGGATCTGTTTTCAAGGTATGCAGAATATATATATATACCAATGCTGATTAATGGCTGAATGTTGAGATTGTTATGCTCTCCTGGCTAATATAGAACAGGAAGGTCTTTCTCCATCAATAGTCTGTCTAGAGCTTCATTGCAAAATGAATTTTTCCCCCCATTATAGCAGGGGCTTCTCTAAACCCTAAACCCTAATCCTTTCTTGTAAAGCTGAATAGCTTTGATATTTGCTTGATTGACTTTAGGGTGTGCTGACTGATGGTACGGAGGTGGCTGTCAAACAACTCTCGGTAGGCTCAAAACAGGGGAATGATGAGTTTTTGAACGAAGTGGTTCTCATTACAAGTGTCCAACACCGTAATCTTGTCAAGCTTCAAGGTTGTTGTCTCAAAGGCGATGAGCGCATTTTGGTTTATGAATTCCTACCCAATAAGAGCCTCCACCAAGCCTTATTCGGTATGCAATATTCTTTGATCTATTTCAGTGCTTCATCTTTTGATTATTTCCTTGGTGAATTTGCACATGTAGCAACTTCTGAATAACACATTGTTGCTTGATGCAAAGGCATACCACAAAAATGAGCGAAAAATGATTAGAAATTCCAAGTGTACTAAAATATAGAGCAATATTAAAGCTTTTTCAGCTGATGTTGTTGTTCACTGGGTCCATCTCTAACTCCATGAAGGGACTTAACAATTTTTTAGAATTATTTATTATATGTTTATTTAGTCACTTGTTACCTTCACCTTTTAGATGGATGACGGTCCCCCAACTTGAAATGACAATGAACTGGTTTTAACATTGTAGAGAATGGTAAATGCTGATGTATGAAAGATATTATGCTAATGCAGATGAGGAGCAGGTGTTGCATCTTGATTGGCTGACAAGAATGAAGATTATACTAGGAACAGCACAGGGATTGTCATATTTGCATGAAGGGTGCCGCACCCGGATAATCCACCGTGACATCAAAGCAAGCAACATTTTATTGGATGAAGATTATAATGCCAAGATTGCTGACTTTGGGCTAGCACGTTTCTTTTTGGACAGTCAAACACATGTCAGCACCCGTGTTGCTGGAACAAAGTACAGCCTAACTCTCATTTACCCACAAATACTTTGTATGCCACAAGATGCAACTCAAGGTTCTAAGATCAAACATGCAATTTTCTTTTCTATCTTCTACAAATGTATGAAAATATGGAAAAGTCCACCAAAATAAAATAAAATTCTACTAAATGTTTGTGATTGGGGGTTGGCTGAAGAGGGTACTTGGCACCGGAGTATGCATTACGGGGACAGCTCACAGAGAAGGCAGATGTATTCAGCTTTGGAGTTGTGGTCTTGGAGCTGATCAGTGGTCGCAGCAACTTTGACCTCCGCCTGCCCTCAGATACAGCATACCTTCTTGATTGGGCAAGTTTCCCCACACAGTAGATTTTCTGTTGAATGTCTTACACTTCACATTCAACTCCATACATTTCACTTACCAGGACAATAAGAGGATGACATGTAAGAATTTCAATGACATAATGAACTTTCATTTCGTCTTGAAATTTCATGAAAATTTCATCATCCAATTTGTGATGGTTTTTTCACTACATCCCCATTCTTTTGTTTATATTAGTAAAAAATGAAGTAATCTCTTTGAAGTGGAAAAAATGACTGAAATGCAGACTTGGGGCTTACACAAGAAGAAGATGCTGAAGGATGTTATTGACCGGTCCTTAGTAGAGGATCCATGCTACTCAGAAGAAGATGCAATGAGGGTGGTTACTATTGCATTGCTATGCACTCAATCAGATGCTACGAAGCGACCCATAATGAGTCGCATTGTGGCAATGTTATCTAGAGATGCCAACATTGAGATTCCGGAGATTATCCAAAACTCAAAGCCACCTGAACTTGAACTTACTGAACTTCCAGATGTGGGTGTTTGGAATGAGGCATCCAAACTGGCCAACTCTGATGTCTCACTACTATCTGAGGATCCTGCATCAGCGAACTTTGGCATGACTAGCAACCCTAGCTGCTCAGTGAGTTGCATCAGTGCCATACAGCCGAGGTGAAGCACATTGTCTTTATTGGGAATAGGCCGGTCCACCACCTATTCAAAGTTGCTTGCACAAATGTGGGAAGCATTTGTGTTCTCTAGATTGGGTTTAAGGGTTTATGCCTAAGTCTGGGTTTTTGTATATCAAAATTCAGAGGTTGTTTTGTCCCAACCCTTGTTCGCAGCTGGTAGCCAAGTACATTATTACCAACTCTTGTGAAGTTTTGGAACAATATTTCTGGATCCTGCAGGTTTAGGGTTTAGGGGGGATCACCTGTGGGAGGCTAATCGACTTGGTGGGTATCAGGTTGTTTTGTTAAAAGTTGCAATAATTGAATTTAGGAGGGGTTTCAAATTTAAATGAACAGAAAATTGTAATTCAAAAAATTCAAAATTCAAATTCTGTGGTGAACTTTGGGACCGAAGGAGCTGATGGATGTCCCATGCATGTTCAATTCACTACAAGTATGTTAACCAATCTTCCAATTTGCATTTTCAGTTGATAACTAAGTTATCATCTACAAAACCCTTGGGGAATATGACGAGGTACTTTGAAGATCTGTGTTGTTCTGTATGGAATCATGTAAATGTTGTAGCTTTGAGCATTAGTCTCTAGTGACAAGGGATGTGTGTGCAGAAAACAGTTTGGTGAATATTACTGGCACATGTGACATGGGTAATAAGAAGATTCTTCATTGGGAGTTCCATAGTCCAGACTCTGCTCAATTGGGTGTGGTTCACAAGCTTGTACAAGACTATTAACTAAAAATTTGTAACAAAGTTCTTTTATTTGCCCAAATTATACTAATCTCGAGCTCCAAAAACTTCTTCTGAGAATGTGTAGGTCAAGGTGGTCGGACAAACTTATAGCCGTGGATTGTATTGCTGAATAGGCATTTCAGTTGATGTTGCAGTAGCTCCTTGCATATATAAGGTTATCATTAAAGTAAGGAAAAAATATGAAACAAAAGCAAGAATTGTCATCTTACATCAGAAATCCCTTAGTCATCATCACATAATTTTGACGTATATTTGGTGTCCTTGTACCTTTCAAATGTTGGGCTGAAAAAAGATTGTAAAACAGAATTTATAACCAAGATAGAAATGACCCTACAAGGTTGTTACCTGCCGTAAAGCATTGGCAGAAAATTTATTTGTATTTTTTTCTGTGATAGCTGTATGACAGGAGAACAGAAAAGAAGGAGGTGGGGGCACTTATAAAAAAACAAAACACAAAACACCCGCACCTTTTGTGGAGGAAAAGTTAAGCTTTATGAAGTGTAGCTCCAGATAAACTAGAAATTTGTGCCGCTGTTTGCTGCATTGTTGTCAACTCAATGGGTTCAGTTCAAGAAAGTACTATGGTAGATGACAAACCATGAACAAGCCCAATTCAGCAACCATATTAGAGAGCACATGATACATCAGACTTTATGGACTTTACATACAGCATATAGTTTAATATAGTATAGGCCAGAGTAAACACTTGTTGCGGTGTATTTGCATCCCATAGCTATGTACTAACCATCCACACGCATCTACGTACCTAGTAGTCACCAAGTGCCTTACCTAGACTTACATACCTACATAGTAACACAACTTACTTATGACACTTATACTTACATAGGTCTAAGTTACCTAGTTAGTATGAAGTGGAAGTACGAGGTTCTAATTTGTTGTTCTAAGCTTAGTTGGAGCTGAATCAGCTTGTTTCAAACTCTTTTAGTTAGTTCTTTTGTTGTTTCCTTTGTTGTATGTACTAGGGGTATGATTATAGTACTCTCTACGGGTTATGTGGTTTAGCGTTACCCTTGACTGAGAGTTAGCTTGTAGACTGGGTAGTATACAATAAGGTGTGTGGGACCAAGTTGAGCTTTTCTTATGGTGCTGGCAGGTGCCCTTTGGTTTTGTTTTCAACATTCTGGCCAATTCCTGGAAGGGAAGGGAAGGGAAAAAACTTTGGCCATTAGCCATTGGCCATTCATAAGAGGGACTTGAGGGAGTTCTTAGAAACTAGTTGCAATGGTAGTTGGTGCTGACAATATTATTGCATGGATCTGGAGTTGCTATTTGACCAAGAGCAATGCATCTAGGTATCTATTCCTTGCATATTCCCTCACAGGATTATTAATTATTTCCCCATCCCCATCCATGTAAAAGATATGAAATCGGACAATATTTAAAGTGAGTGTTTGTTTAAATGCCACCACTTCAGCCAATTCTTTTGTGTGTGAAATTTCACATTGTTGTGAAAATTTTGAAATTTTTTTAGTGGCAAATTCAATGTTTGTTTTTGAAAAATCACCAAAATAGGATTTTTTTCCCCAGAAAAATCTAATAATATCACCATATTTCTGTGCATGGTTCAAGTGGGTAGATAAAAAGATATGAGGGTGTTTAAATTTTCATATTTTTAATAGTCAAATTTGGGTAAATCAGCTTATGGATGATCATGACCTTGGTTGGCTACATCACAAAATTGGAAAAAAAACACTGCTTGTACCTTGTAACTTTCATGGTACATATACCTTCAAATTAAAGCATTAAAATTGGCTATTTAATTTTTTGTTCTTTTTGGAATTGTAAACCTTATTGACTACTTTTCTATTTGGAATGACAAATTCTTCAATCTTCTATCAAATGAAATGTCCGCTCCATTTTATTATGCCTTCTTTTTGGAAAGAAAAATTCCATTTCTTCTATTCCTGAAAATATTCATCAATCTTGTTTCTCTTGGGGTTATGACTTATGACATTTAGGTGGGACTTGATTTAAGTCTAGTAAACATGCAAAGTTCAAACTTCTTAAAGAATCCAACTTTTGTCTTCATCTAATTGTCTAGCCTTTCAAGTTAAATGTGTCAATTGTCTTTCACGTTGTTTTCTCATACAAAACCTGACATGTATTTGTGTAATAAGAAAAGTCGTTTGAACAAAATTGGGATATTTTTTGTTTGGAGGTATGCTCTAAATTTGGCATGACATTTGATGAGAACAAATGAATCAATTGCAATTAAAGTTCATATTGGAACAATTTTTAGAAGGGATCATAGTATCAAGTCCAATATTATATTAAGGTTTTTGGCTCTCCTTAAAATTTTGATGTGGATGTGGATTAATTTTGGAGAAGGGGTGGAGGATGAAACCAAGAATATGACATGAAAAGGTAATTAAACTTTGGGCACAAAAAAAAAAACTAACAATAGACCATCCCAAATTAAGTTTTTTGTTTTTACATCTAGCTAATGTGAATAAAGAGGTTGGCATAATGTTGTCATGCATTTAGCTAGATTTGAAGTTATATATATATATATATACTAATTTAATTGAAAAAAATGTATATTGCAAATGATTTGCACAAGGAACTCACAAGTTGGTGGGAAAAATCATAGGTTGTAAGGTGGAATCATAGTAAAAGTAGTCACACCTACTCAATTAAGTGATTATTTTAGAAAGTAGTAGTCATGGGTTAGCTAGTTGAGATGATGTGGTAGATTGGGATTGGTTACATAATTGTTAATTTAGAAACCAATGATTCTTAAAAATAACCAAAAAATATCCACAATGAAGAAGTCACATTATATTATTTTACATGTAAAAGTGTACTTAATTATTATTCATAATTTTATCAATTTCAAGGCCTTACAAATCATTTAGAAAAAGAATTATACAACAAAAATTGTTGGAAAAGTGTTCTACACTATTGTATACTCTTTAGATTTTTTTCAAAAATGTCCACATATTCCAATAATGGATTGAAAACATTGTGATATGAACACATTATAGACATGCAACATTAAATTATTTCTTGACACAAACATGAAAAAAAGAAGAAAGCAAACTTGATTATATATATTGCAATATATGTTATTGTGACTACATCCTTCAAAGACTTTTGTCTTGTATGAAATTCAAAATGCAAACATGTCTGTGGAAAAATATACACAAAAATATTTGATGTTCATAGAGTGTTGATTATTTAGTACAGAAATTTTTCATTGGACATGGAGCCATATATATATATAAAGGGTGATTTAATTTTTGGTAAAAATGAAAAGTTATTTTCATGGAATGGGATAAAGTTCAATGGAGGTGAATGATGCTTGTAGGGGTACTAAGGACAAAAATTAGATGTGTCTTAAAAATGATGAAAGAACCAAATTAGACAAAAGCCAAGATGAAGAACCAATTTCAAATCCCTACTGAAATAGCTTCAAATGTATTGAAAAATTAAGTTTTATTCATGGGATGTTCAATTCTCCCAATTTGGAAAACTTATGTACTTGGAAGTCACTTTGTAGTAATAATCATTTGAATTATCACTAGGTGTTCAAAGGGAATAATTTGTTTGATGACTTTGGTCATATGTTATGAAGGTACTATCATTAATATTCAAATATGAGGTGAATGTGCTCATGAACATACGGACGAGGTAGTTGCTCAGATAATAAAAAATTATTTAGATTGGAAATGAATGATAAGAAGTTGGTCATCTAATCAAGATTGAAATTGATGGGACTAGTGAATTGAAGAATCCATGGGTGATTTTAGCACATCAAGTTCATGAGTTGATAAGACATCTAAGGCCCAAGAACAATAATTATGAAATATGCCATGAAAAATTGAAGAAATGAGTGCAATTTTCATTTTGGACTTTGACATTTGAAGGAAGAAGATGGGTATAAGTGAAATGAAAATTTGTTGTTGAAGGGGGCAAATTACAAGCATGCTAATATAAGCAAAGGTTATTGTGAGAATTTGACTTGGCCATGTTCTTATTGTCAAGTAGTTGATGCCACTTTTGGGATTGAAGTTGCTTGCATTTTTTTTCAAATAGTGTGCAAAAAATGTAGGGTGCAACTAAATAATAAAGTAAAATCTTCAATTTACTTAAATATATATAAATAAGGTGCATAAAATTGATTATGAGAATATTTCTAGAATATCTTTAATTTTAATGAAATATTATTTTAATATTCTATTATTTCATATCATTCCAAAAGTGACTTCTCCAAGCAAATTAAACATCAAAACAAGGAGACTTTGAATTGACGATGCCCATTTCAACAAAGAAAGGAACCAAAAGACATAGAGATGATCTTGTACAAACATGGGAGCTCAAATATAGTTGACACAATTGCTTTAATGTCTTAAACTTCTTAACTTCCAATCACATAAGGAAATGATAATGTTAAAAATGTCTTCTAAATATTATTCCATGAATGCCAAAATGACATTTAATTTTTTTTGAAAAAATAGGTTATTTGAAGGTTTTAAGTCACCAAAAGTGAGGGAACAAAGGTAATTTTTTTCAAATTCATATATATATATATATATATATTTGTTTCTCATTGTATAGCCAAACATATAGAAAGATGATTAAAGATTTGCGCTTTATTTCTGGTTTATAGCTGGATTTGGCTAAATATTCCTATAGATGATTCCCACTTTAGTTGCAAACAGAAATTCCTAAAGAAAACACTGGTTTTGATGATAGGATTGAAATCAACAAAAGCTCAAGGTACTACCTAATACTTAAAAAATACACACTACAATCCATTGTGAATAGTGAAAATTGGTACAAAGTCACAAGGCTAATAGTCATAATTGGAGAAAATCCATTGCTTGCATTGGACTCATAACAAGTTATAAATAACGAGTAGGACTAGTACGTTGGATAAGAACCAAAAACATATCAAATTTCAAGAAGAAAGTTGACATGCTAAAGGACACAAAGCTCCTTTCTCTAAAGTTGTGTTTTGATTAAAACACATGGTTTAGGCCGTGGCCAAGGTCATATAGTTCAGATAGTCATGTGTTTGTAAAAGGCAACACTTTGTAGGCTACTTGGTCCAGACACTTAGATTAATGAATTGCAAAACACGAGAATGGTACGCTGTATGATTTGGCAATTTCTAGGCCTAGAAAGCGGGCTCAAATTGCTTCTAATTGTTCCCTGAAGTTCACTTGAAAATAAATTATACCACCAAGGAATTTTCTTATATACTCATATATGGACAAAGTTAGGAAGTAGTAAGAACTACAATATGGGTAAGAGCATCTCCAGCGGTGCTCAGTACGCGACCTTCCAAAAATATTTTTCACATCCAAGTTTAGTTGTTTAGTTCTTTGCAATCCCACCCATGTAACTGAAACTGGGACAGCAAGCAAATAGGTGAGGGACTACTAATAGCAAACCACCTCGACCAATTATTATGATGGACGACAATCTGAAACATCACGCAGCAGTCAGGTCTTATTTATTACACTCTTTTCAGCAGGTTCACATCATTGCTGCGGCTTTCACCATCAGCTGCAGATTGTGCAATTATACTAGCCAAAATTATGTTCATGAGCCAAACCAGCATATTGTGACTTTGTTCATCCAATTTTACTTTGCAGGATCACACACTGATCTCCCCGCTGGAGATGCTCTAATAAGAAGGGTTTCATGTGCAATCGTGTTTGGTAATGGGGTATGAACTATATTAGTCCCTTGAAGACAAGGGATCGTAAAATCAAGGCACATACTGAGTTATAACTTGGAACGTTTGAATATGGATCTAATTTTGGTCCAAGTTTCAAAAAGAAATTCACCCCACAAGAGCACTCTGGTGTTTGGCTATGGGATAAATTTGAATAATTCCAAGATCAAATTTGAAAAGGATAGCATGGTGGTGGGGGTCATTTGACCCAATACTGACATACACACTAATTATACAAAGTAACACAGTGTTAGTTTAGCCTTTAAGGGCATGGAAGTGATCATTAATGGCCATAACACCTTAATAGGAATACAATATCAAAGAAACATCAATGCAATTAAACAACCCCCAACACCCTAGGATCTTTGGATTTTGCAAATTAAAAAGTTTTATTACAAGGCAAAAGAGGATCAAGATGGGAACTTCAACTTCCCACCAAAACATCCAAAACAATATGAAGGGTCATGACTAAACTAATTATCAAGGAACAATTCTAATCTTACATTGAGCATTAAAATATGTCATCCTTACTAACTTGGGTAGAAGAGGGTCTCAAAACATTTTTAGAAATCTTGCTTCTTGCATATGAAGTGAAACCATACAAGCTAGAAGCTCCACAACCAAATTAAAATGCTAAGCAAGTAGTAGAGATAGGGTAGGACTTAGAATTGTAGAAGTCCATAGTAAAAAAAAGTATGTAGAAAAGCCATAATCAAATCGTAAGCTAGACCTAATGTTGCAAAAAAAAGAATAAATATAAAACATATAGATAAACCAAGATTAATTCAAGAACTAGAATTAATGTTGTAGATATCAAATCTGAAAAAAGAAAAAGAGGAAGGGTCAAGTTTGAAATTAGGCCTCAAAGTACAATAAGAGAGACATGAAATGGGGATTAAAACTATGGATAGGATTTACAAAAATAAGTTCAAGCAATTTGTGTATTATTGTTGGATCCAACATTATTTAGTGCCCAATTGTACACCTTGGCTATAGAAAGCAAGACATCATATAGTTCATGTGAATCGTTATTTTAATTTTATACCAAGAGTTTGCAGTTACACAAGAAATTTCAATTTGATTTTGACAGATTTTGCAAACTTTTACATTTTAATTTGTTATAATCTAACACTAAAAGATTGTGCAGAACAAGCTTATCTTGACCTTGCTGATTTTTTGTATTCATGGGATGTGTACATGAAAGAAAAATGCTTCCCATTAATTGGGTCACAACACACACCACCCGGCTGTTGGAGGTTTCAACTTAAACCAAAGGTTGAACAATAATCATGGATTTAAATGTCCTTTGCAATTGATGCTTAGGCATGTTGGACCAACAACCATTGGAAAATGGAAATGTCCCACCCCAATTTGCATCAAAATCAAATTGCAAAGGATCATGAGTTAATAGGGTTGTATCAATAAACAACAAAGGAAAATGGATAGATCAAGCTTTGGAGGAAGCCATGGTTGCAATTGAGAAAGCTACATGTTCATTGAAAGTAGCAAGAATGTCATGGAACATACCAATGACCTCTTTTTCAAACCATTTGTCAGGAAAATCAAATCATGAAAACATGGGCCATTAGGGAATCTAATAGATGAGGAAGATGCAATAGTAAGAGCATGGATCTTGATTATGCAAAAATGTGGTTTGTCAATTACCTAAAAACATTTAAAATTGAAAGTTGTTGAGCTTACACAAACAAGGCCTACCCCAATTTTGGAATGGTGTACTAAGGAGTAGCTAGTAATATTGGTTCAAGACTAGACATCAAAATCTAACCCTTAAACAAATAAAGGGTTGGGAAGTTTTTAGAACACAAGGGTTGATTATAAACATTTGCAAAATGTTTATTGATAGCTTGAAATTGTTGGACTCTCAAAACAATTACAATGTAGATCATGTATGGAAGTCATATGAAACAAACTTCCAAATAAGTAAACAATAAAAATTTCAAGTTTTGGCTAAGGGGGTTCAAAGCACATTTACAACATCATTCCCAAATTTCAAGAATGATTAACTGCCAAGATTTTTCATTTTCAAAGGTGAAAGATTGAAAAATGATTATATCAAATTTTGCAAAATAAATACATGCATGACAATACCAAAAAAACATGGATGACATGTTTTTTTTAAGGAATTCCTTTCTTTCTTCAATTGGTCTATTCCAAGTGGGATTGTTACAACCAATCATCATTTATTAATTTTAGACGAACATGGATCCCATATTACCTTAGAATCAATAGAGTAGGCACAATCCTTTCATCTTACCTTTTCACACCTCACATGCGCTACAACCTTTAGATTTACCTTGTTTTAAACTATTCAAAACAACATTTAGGAAAGAAAGGAATGGAGCTATGGACAACAAAAATAATACAAAACCAGACAATATCACTTTGGCTACATGGGTGGACAAGGTTCTAAACTAGTCACCCACAAAGCAAAACATCAAATTTGGAATTAAGGCTTGTTAAATAATATGGCTTTTAATCCTTAAGACAATGGAACATATACATAACCCTTCAAACATATACATAACACCCTCAACAAGTGACAATGACGAAGGTGAAGAGGATTATAGTTTATATCATGAAGTTGAAACAAATCAACAATGGGAGGAGTAACTTGCTACACAAAGCTATTAAATATAGCTAAATTTGTTCAAGAAATAACAAAAATGGATAATCCCACAACATCATCTAAAGACTCAACTCAGTATTATGTGGAGATGTCTCATAGCCTTGTTACAAGGGCATTAGAACTAAATGAACCTACAACAAGTCTTAATGGGTTTACAAAAGTTGGCCTAAAATAATTTAATGAACTTATAATCAACTTTTTAGATTCTAGTGAATAGTTGTATACATAAATCCAAAATTTTCTTAATGTGACCCAAGATATCATGAAAATGCATAACTTGTTGTCCTTGCCTCATTTCGTTGCCAAACAAACTAGTTGTAAAAAATCAATAGTAAACCATTTTAAATCACATGTTGTAACTTTTAATCAATACATAGACATCTTGTGAAAAAATGTCATGGATAAGGCAACATGATAATAGATTAGAAAAATGAGGCAAAAGGAAAGAGAAAAAAAATAATCTAGGAAAACTATAAAAGTGGTGATGGGGTTTGAAAAAGTAGCTTATAGATTAATGGAAAAATGTTCAAAAGCTAAATTTATTTTAACTTGGACTATAGTATTTATAAAGAAAGTTAACAATCACTTTCACAACAACTTTATGGTTGGATTTTGGGCACATCCAATATGGTATACATGTGTTAACCTAGGGTTTACAACGTTAGTTCAACAAATTGCTAAGCAATGGCAAGAGAAAGGTAGAAAATAAAAGGCCATGTTGCAACAAGGCTATAACCATTTATAAAATGAATTACAAACAAAGGAGGTGTCTGAAGGGGGGTAGGGGGGGGGGCCCATGA
>Ga0209208_10005438_pt1 | contig 17753 bp, 18 predicted proteins | sample S1TSphfallax_3_FD_187694 | JGI IMG/M metagenome (GOLD analysis project Ga0209208, IMG submission 187694) | Host-associated microbial communities from peat moss isolated from Minnesota, USA - S1T2_Fd - Sphagnum fallax MG (SPAdes) (version 2) | ecosystem: Host-associated > Plants > Peat moss >... | reverse complement strand
AAAAAAAAAAAAAAAAAAAAAAAAAAAAAAAAAAAAAAAAAAAAAAAAAAAAAAAAAAAAAAAAAAAAAAAAAAAAAAAAAAAAAAAAAAAAAAAAAAAAAAAAAAAAAAAAACTATAATTAAGAAAAAAAAATTCAAAAATTGGAAATATGCAATGTAATTTACCTTTGGTGTTCGAGTTAACGTTGAAGCTCTAAGTTCTGACCTCTAGTGTTTGAGTTGGTGTCGAAGCTCTAAGCTCCAACTTGCACATGACAAGGTTAAGTGGGAAGTACTATACCAACCAACCAAAACACAACAACAGTGCAAGTGCAAAAGGAGCAACAATAACAACACGAAATGAACAATAAACGTTAGGTGAGTAGGTACTTGAAAAAAACAACATGAGAGGAGTTATTGTGGGAGAAGAATAACGCACATAGCACTACAATTTGAGAGGAGTAACGTTGGAACTATAGTGCGAAAGGAGTAGTGCAGGAGCCATTGCGTGAGAGGAGTCATGTGGAAACTACAACGCAAGAGGAAAGATGTGAGAATTACAATGCGGGAAGAGCAACACAAGAGCTACAACGTAAGAAAAATTACATGAGAGGAGGAGTTGTGTGAGAAGAACAACACAAAACGAATGGCAACGAAAGAGGAACGACAACACCTAAGGAACAATAATGCGAAGGAGCAACAACTTGTAAAAAACAACAGTGCAAAAAGAGGCAATTGCGAAAATAACAACAACTTGTAAAGAGCAATAACGTAAGAAGAGCCAACATGAGAAGAATAGTGCAAGAAGAACAACATCACAAAAAAAGGCAATGCAAAAAGAATAATGCAAGAGCAACAACATGAAGAGAAACATCGAAGGAGCAGCGTAAGAAGAATAATGTGAAAGGGATGACACAAAAAATGACAACGTGAGGAATGAGGAACAATGAGAAAAGAATGTGAAAAAAAATTAAAAAATCCTAAAATCTAAATTCTAACAAATGTAACACAAAGCAATAGCAACAAACATACAAACAAACACAAATGAACATCAATAATCACTACAACATTAGAAGACAAAAAAACGTTTTTGTGACAAAAAATGAAGCAAGGCTTCATTTTTATACAACTTCTCTATACCTAACCCTAAACAACACCTTCGCCTCCTTAAGCGATGGTGGTTGTTTAGGAACCCTAAACCTTAAACCATCGAGAACTGGATGCAAGTTCTCTGAGAGAACCTGTCTGGTTCTCCAAAATTAAAAAATAAGAGAACGAACCTGTCCGGTTCTCCAAAATAAAAAATAAGAGAACTGGTTCTTCCAACTGGTTCTCGTTCATGTGAGAACCGGAGGTTGGTTCTCCATCCCATTCTCACAGTCAACCATGTCAACCTGTTCTCACTGTGAGAACCGGAGGTCGGTTCTCCATCCCGTTCTCACAATCAACCATGTCACCCGGTTCTCACTGTGAGAACCGGGTCGAGAACCGGGTCAGGATTCGAGAACCGCCAAACACTGGTAGATACAAAGACCCCAGAATTGGGTTGTGGCCACCGCCCCCGCCCACCCTCGCCCTTCCGCCTCCCCCTCCCAGTGCCCATCTCCTATTTGTTTGTTTTTTGGGCTTCCAGCTTTTGAGAGCCCCAATCATACACGCAAAGAAAGCAAAGTAAAAGTCTTTCGCTTCTTCTGCATCCTCATCGCAGGAAAGAGTTTTGACCCAAACGCTCGCGAGAACCAGAAGAAGAAGAAGAAGAAGCAGTGAAAAGCACTGTGAAGAAAAAAGGGGAATGGCGGCTTGACGAACTGCAAAAATGAATGCATGTATCATCAGCATCATCGCCCCCACCCTCTCAAGAATTGCAGCCGTGATGTGAGGTTGTCACTATGAGTGAACAAGGTTCGTGTTCTGCCGTTATACTTTTTTCCCCCCGCCCCCTGTCTCTATCTCTCTCTCTTATCATCACCAACAATGCCGCGTCGTTCTTGCTAGTTTTTTGTGATACCGGGCCTTCCTCTTCCTTCTCTTCTCTACTCGCCGCGCCTCCTATTCGGTCATCTTCTTGGAAATGAATGTCAGTTTTGTGTTTTGTATCGGTGTCTAGGGTTTGATATTTCTCGTCCTTGAGAGGAAGCTTGTAGGGTTTGCGTTAAGCTTGTGATGACGATGCCATGGCATGATTGTTCTCTGTTGTTCATGGTGGCTTTTTGTTTTTAGGTAGAACTCTCTACGGAAGAAAACCTGTGGTCATGAACACACTAGATAGCACAGTGGCTGCTTGTTTCGTGTTCTCTAGGAACTGTATTTTTCCCCTTTTCTTTTCTGTTGCTCATGTTGTTGTCTATGTTTTTAGGGTATCGGTTTTCAAGAATCGTGCAGGATCAGGGGATAGAAGCCATTCCTGGTTGTTGTCCTGTAGTGGTGCAAGAGGTTTCCCTGCATGCACTGTGGGGCAATCTATTATGTGCTTTTGATGCGGGAAAGCTGTTTTTAGCTGAATCATGCTGTGAGAGTGTGGGGTATCAATTCTGGATATGTGAAGGAAACTCAGGACACAAACATTTGTCTAGTTGTTTGCCTGAAATTTTGGTAGATTCTTGTACACTTACCTACATCCACTGGTGGGAGCCGATGAAGTCAGCGTGTAGTAATTGCACTAGTTACTACTATTCATTGATAATGGCAACGGTCTGATAGTTTGTGAGTTACACTCGCAATATCATGACCACACTCATTCTCATTGTGCCAGTTTTTGTTTTCCAGGTTTTGCCATAACAGTGAATTTCAGATCGCTAATGTGGATCTTTCTCTGCAATCTCATGGATATATGTCTATCCAGCAATGGTGGAAGGTCAAAGAAATTGGTTCACAATGATATGTGTCTGGAGTATGCAGGTGTGTTATCTGGAAGTTGTGATGAACAATGTGCTCCAGTAACATATTTGGAATCTGAAATTTGACAGGTGAAGGAAGTGTTGAGATGGGCAAAACTTCCCGACAGGGTGGCAGAAGTCAATGTTCAACATCTGAAAGAGCTGAGTGCATGGCATGTTAGGCAGAGGTTTAAGGTTTTCCTGCTGGCATAAAGAATAAAAAAGGGCCCATGGATCATGAGGGATGCAGTAGTGGGGGGGCATCAGCACCTGTGACCTTTACATTTGCATTCAATGACAGCAATTTCTCGGATAGGGTGCTTCAGATAGATATTCTTGCAGTTCCTGAGAAGTTCGATGCAGAAAGCTCTTGTGCAAGGCAGAAGAAACGGCGGCGAGCAGACCACAATACAGAAGCAGGTAGGCTCCTTCTCCCTTTCCCTAGTCACCAAATATATACCACGCAAGTAAAATCCAGTGATACACAGGATGTCCCAGTTTATCTTCTTAGCAAGAGATTGAAGGCTACAGTTAGTCTGTTGAGAGTGGTAGTGGATATCTGGATCAAATGTTAGCCTCTACTTGTTGTGAGGAGTATGGGCATTCAAGAATAGGCCAGTTCAACCCTTAAAGTTCATTGTGCGTTTTGCACTGAAGCTCCTACTACCATGCAGATTCCAAGCAGTTCAGCAAATTTTCAAGCTTTTTCTCCCACAATGTTTAGTTTCATGCCATATCATTTCCACTGACCTCCATGTTATTTCGCATGGTTGTAAGCCAATTTGCTCCAAGCTTTGAGTGCCTTACTCCATTTACATCCATTGAGGAATTTGTCTTGTAAGATCAGTTGAACATCTCTCTCTTTCTTTTCTTGAATGATCCCAGCTACTGAGGATGGTTTATTTTAATATCTTCCTTCCAATGAAGATTGGGCGGTTGGAATAGGCAATGTTCTTGCAGGAAGTGGTCATACCTGCAAATTTTACTGCAAGGAGTTTGTGTAACAAATTTGGCAGAGAGCTCTTTTGAAGAGGTTTTGTCTCATGGGATGGTTCAGTTGTGGAGGGTGTATCAAAGCTGCTGGGCAAAATTTCAGAGGCACAATCAGTGGAGGGACAAGAAGAGCAGGTCATGCTTGTTAATGATGATGATGTAGCACCCCATGATGCTGAAGAAGAAGGTGTTGCTATGAAGGAAGAGCCATGTGGAGGCAGTGGCATGTTTTCGAGCCCTGGAGGTTCTCTTGTTCCTTAAAAATTGTTTGAATGAGAAAATCTGGGCCAGTGGGCATCCTCCAGAAGGCAATTGATATTCAGAGAGTATTCATGCAGATATTTCTTTCTAGGGTTCTATTAAATCTGTCAGTAAAGAGAGTGCTTATGTTCATAGGGCAATTGCTGGATTCTCAATTCTACATTGTTTTAGTACACATGAAGAACAGTTAGACTTGGATCTGTGACTGATGTCAAGGTTGGGGTTGGGGTCTCAGCAGATGATGGAACTGGAAGTTTTGGGTCATGGAACATGGAGACAGCAACTGTACTCAGAAGCAAGTCTGTGCACATAAGCTCAGCAATTCTTGCTGCCAAAAGCCCTTACTTTTATAAGGTATGCAGACTGAGGTTTTAAAGCAAGCATGTGAAGGCTATTATTGCAGCCTTTCTACTGGCTGCTGGCATTGCTTTCATTCTTATATCATAGAATGTTTTGTCCCTCAGTCACACCCCTGCTTTTTTGTCGAGATATTAATTGGTCCAAACAATCGTTGTCAAACTCTTGATTGAGATTGTCAGTTTTATGTGCTGACTGTAATGGGTTGAATCTGGTGGATTAAGTTGTTCTCGAACGGGATGCGGGAATCGGAACAACGGGGTGTGACACTGCGGATTGCACCTTCAGGTGGGTTTTCTCCTGCCAAATGGGCCTCTTAATTGTTTAAGCAGGCTTACACCTACCAGTCCTTGTTGGCAAAGAACGCTTTTTTCCTCAAACAGAATTACAAGACCATTGAAATTGGTGAATAGTTTAGTAACCTTGTTAGTTTGAAGACAACAAATGAGCAACTTTTAAGGTGCAATTGAAAAGTTTGCCAATCCAGATTCATTCTTTGGTGTGAAGACTTATCAAATTAAAACTCCAGTGCAAGCTTCCTGATTGGAATGTTACTTCTGAATATCTTGTTGTCAATTCTAGTTTTGTGATGCAAGGTCTTTGATGTGGGTTTTCCTGATAAATTTGATGGGTTGCAGAGGAGGTGCCATTGATGGATTTGCTGCAGTTCATGTACAGTGGGAGGGTTCATGCCAACACACCCTCCTCTGTGCTTGATGTTTTAATGGCTGCAGATAAGTATGAGGTTGCATCCTGTATGCGATATTGCAGTCGCTTGCTTCGGAATATGCCTATGACAGCAGAGTCTGCATTGCTGTATTTGGATCTTCCTTCTAGTGTTCTCCTTGCAGATGCCGTACAACCCCTAACAGATGCAGCTCGCTCCTACTTGGCTTCTCGGTACAAAGATATTACAAGGTAGGGTTTTGACTACTTTGGTTGGAGGAATGATGTAGGGTTGTCAAGTGAGTCATGGATGTCACAAGACCATATCATTTTAAGTTGTTGACTTGAGTTGTAGTGAGGTTTGAGGGTTATATGTTGATACTCTACTGTGATGGGATGGATGCAGGTTTAGTGATGATGTAATGGGTCTTCCATTGGCGGGTTTTGAAGCAGTTCTTTCAAGTGACGACCTTCAAGTACCAAGTGAGGATGCTGTCTATGATTTTGCATTGAGGTGGGCACGCCAGCATTATTCCAAACTTGAAGAACGGCGAGAAGTCCTTGGTTCCCGAATAGTCTGCCTCATCCGGTTTCCAATGATGTCAAGTCGAAAACTCAGGAAAGTCCTCAACTGTGCAGACTTTGAGCATGAGCTGGCATCCAAACTGGTTCTGGAGGCTCTCTTTTTTCGTGCAGAACCACCACATCGGCAACGCCAGCTTGCACTGGAGGAGACTCTGCATAAGCGTTATTGTGAGAGAGCATATAAATACAGGCCTGTTAAAGTGGTGGAATTTGATGCTCCATATCAGCAGTGTCTTGTCTTCTTTGATCTCAAAATCGATGAGTGCCGTGCTCTTTTTCCACAGGGCCGTGTTTATTCCCAAGCATTTCACTTGGGTGGTCAAGGCTTCTTTCTCTCTGCCCATTGCAATCTGGATCAACAGGGCCAATGCAAATGCTTTGGGCTTTTCCTAGGAATGCAGGTGTGCACTATTTTTTCTTCTTTCCCCTGCTTGAAGGTGTCTTTGGCATAGCAAGATATCAAGGATGTACATGTCTCCTCTGCTCTTGGTGGTCCTGCTGTTGTTACCACGCTTTTCAATTGTAATTTTGCTGTTTCCTCTTCTTGCATGGTCACAGGATCTTTCTCTCTTAATTCTGTTTCTGACTCATTAGTTCTACTATTACATCAATGTTTTTCAAGTGTTTGTGTCAGATGACATATATATTTTATCTGACTGCATTTAATTTCTGTAAGTCACATAGGTTAAACTGGTGGGTTAAGTAAAAGATTATAAGTTCGATACAGGGACCTTTGTGTGCTACTTGTTCTGCGACCTGGTCCTTTACAGCAACCTAAAACAGTTTGGACAATTCATAGCATGATAGAAGAAACGTTGAATGTTGTAGAATTGCACACTGCACAATCATCACCTCTCAATGCATTGGATTCTGTTACTTTATCACCCTTTACATGGAGGTGCCTGTGCTCCTATGCTTGCTGAGTCATGCCCTGGCAAATATATATAATCAGTTTGTGGTTAGTAAGGAGATTGGCTTGTCAACTGTCTTGTTCAAAGAGACAACTTTATTGTAACTTCAATTTGTGCATCTTTTGTGGAAGACTGTGAGCCCTGAAGTGGAAGTTTATTATCTGTTTTGTTTACAGGAGAAGGGGTCCATGAGCTTTGCAGTGGACTATGAATTTGCTGCCCGAACAAAACCAACTTGGGAGTTCATGGTGAAATCAAAAGGGAGCTATGTTTTTACTGGTGGCAAGGCAGTAGGGTACAGAAACCTTTTTGGGATGAACTGGCAGCATTTCATTTCAGAAGACTCTGCATATTTCCATGATAGTGTATTGCATTTGCGGGCTGAGCTGACAATCAAAAAGCCTAATCCTAAATGAGGCCCTGGATTCTCAGAAGAGAAAATACCCTCAATGTAAAATTGCCCAAATTCACAGGACATCACTCATACTCATAATAACATGGCTATCACGCGAAAAACAAGAGAACATTATTGTGAAGAGCTTTTACACATTAGGAGCAAGTATCTTACAAACTTGATACTTGGAATTTTGCACTTGTAACTTCTGTTTCATACAGTTCCTGCTGTGCTTCAATTGGATCTGAATTGTCACCCTGAAAATGATCCAGCAAATGTCTTTAGTGTTATGTCTTAAATGAACTAAACTTGCACTGGTGAATTCTGCCGCTCCTCTTTCCATTTAACAGTTTGAAGCCTCCATTTTTTATGCTTGTCCACAGCCAGTAAAGCCTCTTCTTTCCTTACATGAACCCCATTTGTTTTCCCAGGTCTATATTTTTACACATGATTATCATGTGTGATTTGAGTCAAGGATGCCTTTCTATGTTTTTTGATTTCTGTATGTATTTTGGTGGTCATTGACCTGTCATGACACGCGGCAGGGTTTTGTTTTGTGATTAGTGAAAACTTTTCACTTGTCTCAATGATCGGAAAGCTCTTGACAGAACTAATGTCCGTGATGTGGATGTTCCATTCCCAGTTGCCATGAATTTGCCACATTATGTTCACACTTTTTGGATCGTAATGTCCAAACTTGGGGGAGGCAAATTTGTTGTGGAATGGGGAAAATGCATGGTTGTTCATGGGAAATTGGAGCCCAACATTTCTCTCCACTTTGAGTGAATGTTCCACTTTCATTGGCCCAATATGTGCACGAGTGTTTTCTTGCGATCATGTGAAAAAGATGACATGCCTTGATCATCATGCTCATCATGAAAATCCTTTTTGAATAACCTCCATGTGAGTCCCCCAAACTGTGGGGGACTTGTGTATTGTGACTCATTGCAAGTCTCACTAGGTTCACACATAAATGTTTCCTCTCAATCTTCACATTCATGTTCATGCAATGATTGTCCTTGGTGACTGTGGTCATCGCATGATTCATTTCAAATTACCTACACATGAATACCATTGTAATCTCGAGACTATTTTGCTACAAGTTCAAGTGGCACCCACCTCACACAACTTTTGTTTGTGTTCTTCAACCTTTGTACTGAAGTGTGTGTTTCTACTCAAATTAAACTTCTCTAGAGCTCTAATACCATGTGACACACCCAAGCTTGTTGAGTGGTATGAATGGTGATTTTTTATCTTGCAATAGTGGAATTTTGAAAATGTATCTATGTAGCTTCCATCAAAACTACATGAAAATGAAAATCAAGAGATTTCCAAATCTAGTTTCAAAATTCAATGTCTTGCAATTTTTGAGCCTCATAAAACTCTTATGAAATGCAACCAAATTGGGCATGGGAGGCCATTTTTCTCATCACCTATGTTGCAAGCTTTCTAATGTCATGTCAAGCTTCACAATTAAATTTGATTTTCACTTCCAAATCACATGCTAAATGTACAAGACACATTGAGACAGGGTTTTTGTCTCAAATGTTTGAATGATTCTATATTTTAGCAAACAATCTCGTTTGGGAATGTGAAGGCACTTTCTAGTAATTGTCATTGATATTTTAAGACCTTTAAATTTATTATTATATTATGATTTTCCATTGAGATGAAAAATCATTCAATTCAAAGGAGATTTCATTTCTCCATATTCCTATTTTGACTACTTGGGAACCCCACTTCTTAGAGTGACATGTTGTAAGTACTAACAATCTTGGCAAAACCCCTTGACTTCCAAACATTTCCCCTTTGGGCAAATGGGTGTTTCATTTTCCTTGGCCTATGGAATGTCTTGGTGTTGTGGTTGACTTGATTATTTATCAAACCTTCAACTTATCTTCATCTAACAAGGGCATTTCTTTCTCATCTTAAGATTTAGCATCAAGTTAGGGTTGGAAGAATATGTGATGTGTTTGGTAAAGAGAAGATCACCTTGGTGTCAATTCCTTGGTCATTGCCAATTCTTAATTTTCAATACTAAGATTTTGGATGTGGCAATAGATACAATACTTATATGGATTTTGTTTCTTGAAAATAATGGGTATTGAGTTAATCACATGTGATACTTTTTTTTTCTACTCTTTATTTTTCAAGTTGGAAGTGCTAAGAAAAGGTCATGTTTTGGACATTTGCTGATTTTGCATAATTCTTGAAGTGCATGCATAGTTGGTAACATCTTTCTTTCTTTCTTTTAATTTAACGTCAATACCTGGACCAGAGAGATCTATTTGACGACTATTACCTAGTTGATTTGAGCAAAACACTCCTGTTGTCTAGGCAAGAAACTAAGTATAAAGCTACCACTTTCTGAGTAGTCAAATGCATCAATTCAGGTTGTAAGCTGCACAGTGTCAACTGTTTCACTAGCTGTTGACCAAACTTGCAATGAATGTCATGGTGAACATCTACCATCCCTTTTTCAAAAATTTGCTGATAGTTGGTACTTTACTCTTTTCAAGAACTCCCATTCTTCAAGTTTTTAATCTGTATTTGGAGAAAGGAGGTAGTATCCAATTCTTAATTACCAGAGGGTTTCTAAGCATATTCATAGTTTGTACATTTTACATTCTATCATAATTTTCCATTATCATAATACAACTTTTAAGCTGGCACAAGAGAGTGATAAGATTTATGTATTCAGACAGTATACTAATGTATCTGCCACAAATATCAAGTTCATATATTTAACAATTATCTGATTAGAATATAGGTCCTATAAACTTCTGTATGTTCAAGCTTTAGAAAAGGTTTTTACTGCATCAGTGAAGAAAGTAACTTGTCAAGTAGTTTGATTAATTCACAAGCCAAGCACAGACACCAATGTCTCACTGCACAACTCAGAACTTTAGTAAGTGTTTTCTTCTCTCATGATGGCTGTTTCGCATGTCACACTATTGTCCGGGAAAACCCTTCAACAAAACTTCAAGAATAGTAGTGTTAAATAAACACTAGTGTATTATAATAATGGTATTGTGATGCAGAGTCCTAGGCTCTTCATACCAAATTACATAGCAAATGTAAAGATCATAAGTAGGTCCCCCAAATCTGTAAAAGAATCATCAAATGGATAGCACTGCCAACCAAAAGCTGATTTCCTCTTACTGCTCCCTAAGCCTCCAGTAGATAAGATCCAAGTTGTGTAGTAACCATTTCAGCTGTTCAAGCCTCAGCAAACCTGAGATCACAGTTACAAACAAAATAGTCCTTTCATTCATCTGGCAATCTAAACCATTTGATTTCTCATATCTCTGAACCATTTCTTCAATTTCTAAAGCCATGCTACCCCAAGAGTTATGATTCATTGAAGCAACATAATACTATTTAATTGACTACCTCTTATGAAGAGGATGAAGACTATACTATACACATCTATGCAACTGCAGAGGAAATTTCAACTATAAAAATTTCAAGGATACCCATTATGTCAGTAACAGCAAAGCCAAAATCAACATGGCAAAGAGTATGGCCATAACCTTGTAAGTATGACATGCAAAGAATCAGACAATAAATGGCAGTAACTAGCTGCCATAACCCCACACTGAAGACTAGTGTACAATGTCAGATGTTTCATGCTCATCAACTAATACAGAATAGAGTGAAAGGAGGTGAAAAAAATACCCAAGCTCAGATAGCTTCAAGTGCGATATGGTGTAGTCCTCAAAAAACTTATCCTCATCCTGTAGCAGAAAAAGGTCAACAAGAGATTTAATGAAGGAACAGGTCTCACTCCATGATCCATCAATGCATCCACAATGGTTCAAGTTGTGAGAAAGGATAGACAGTGCCCAGCTAACCTTGGCATACAGCTCAACCAGCTCACGTGTGACAGGATCCTCAAGAAGTGCCTTATCAGATGGAAGCTGGATTAAACCTTCCTTCTCTCCAGACAGCAATTCTCTGACAAAATCAGCAGTTCCTAATCAAAACCATGAGCAGCAAGACAACTAGGGAGGATTTACCTACTACTACTACAAAACTTGGGTTATTTTGTGAATCCTCAGACAGCATATGCATCTCATTTCTGTGCTTGATCATGAAATGTCCAAAGTTCAAAAGCATCCAGCAACTTAGATTGAGAAGACCTCTTTTAAATGCCCTATGACACTTAAAAGACCTTCATCTCAAGCACCTTTGAAATGAAAAGCCATCACTCACGTGAAATAAGTGTTGTCAAACTGGAGAGGGTGTGGAGTCCATGCACCCTCAAAGCCTGACCGTTCCTTGTGGCATCTACCCTGTTACATTCAACTGAAGGGTCAGAGATCAATGAGGAGATGAAGTCCAGAATTGCATTACCCAAGACATGCATTTTAAGTGCATAATCTCATCATAGCATGTGCACAGGAGTGTATGCTGTGCATCCACAGAGGAGAATGCCCTGTGAGAATTCAGTAACTGTTGAAAATACTGACTCATATCTGTAGACACATCTCAATGGCACACCTCAATTTCAGCAAGAACTTGGAGCGTACCAGAGTGTGAGCTCCAGAGAGAGTCACAATATCCAGATCAGTCAGACCCATCCCATCGTTAAACACATGGCGAAGATGATCCACACCTACAGACCAAATAATCAGAGACAAGACCTTTGAGTGCAGTTGATAGATGAGCAGTCTTCAGCTGTAAATGAAGGCAAAAAAGGAACATATTGACATTCATGAATAATTATCTGCCCTTGAACCAAAATCCCCTATATGCAATGAGTGCTGATGCAAAACATGGAACAAAGACTTCTTCATTAATGAATCTCTTCCTATCCAGAAAGTGTCTTGCACACAAAAGCATCAGAGGGCAGACAAGGAATACAAATACAAGCATAGACTGAGAGAACAATGTGACTGGGAGGGTTGGTAATCTGTACCTTTAGTGGCATCAGGAAGCCGACCTTCAACTGGGCATACTGGCCCATCCTGAAACCCAAGGCCATTGTATCCAATAAGTACATACAGCAAGTGATCAACAGCCAACAACAAGAAATCACAAGGCTGTCTTTCACAGATTTCAGAACAACATAGGTGTATTTAATCTCCAAAATTGTGTTTTAACTCAAGGGTGGAAGAGACAATTTCACGCTTCAGGAACAGGCAGTGTGAAGCCAAGAAATTCTACAAGAAGCCAGAAAAAGAGAAACCAGGGTCTACATCCACCACATTCATATCTACAAGTAAAGTTCTGAGATAGGAGCACTGGAATACCTACAATAGTGTCAATGAATTCCAGGCATAGCAAAGGTCAAAATCAATACCTCTCTTCCTGGGTGGAAGGGGATAGTAGGTCCACCGGTGATCTCAACTGCAACAACACCTGCAAGCTGAAAGACAAAAGCATAGACCACACTGATTTAACTCCTACACCTTCAAAACTCTAAATTGCATGTGGAATCTGCCTTGCAAAGACTAGCATTTGATCATGGATGATGACCATCAGGAAACTTGTGTCTGAAACCTAAGTCTTACAATACATAGTAGAATGCAGAGAAGATACCATAATAACACTTTCTAAAGCTTAGTTCCAGTGAAACCCAAATGAACAGGTCAAAAGCAATTGTGGTCATAACCTTGTGGGTGTCCCTCACAAAGCATCAGACTATCACCTTCATCATGAATGTCAGTTACTGGTCAATATTACTTCTCACTGACTTCATCAGCTCGCAATGGTTGGTATTGATCAGTACATAAGAATTTGCTCAAAGTCCAGGCAGGCATATTTCTAACATTGCAGAGAAATCTCCACAGCCAGATGGATTCACATACAAACCTGCAAGTAGAACTTGACATTGAAGATAACATTTGACTGTATTTGAGAAGAAGGGCACCTGATAAAAATCAGCATATGTGATGATTGGAAATTGGTCCTTGATGGGCTGAAGAAGCTTCACGGCAATGTCAAGGCCAGCATTGGCCCCATGGGCAAGCTCCTCTGCATTCCTTATAGTTCCAAATGGTCCCCCAGTCTTGGACTTGCAGTCATAGGTACCAGCACCATGCCACCTGTTCCCAAGAGCAACAGTGGTATCATACCACTCATTGGCATATTCTAAGGAGGCAAGTAGAGGTTCTCAGATACCCAAGGAGGAACAACAATGGAACCCTCCAACTCCTGAAGCTGACATGCTGCCACTATAAGCATTAGAATGTTCACAATATCCATAGAAACAATTAAAAGTCTTAACATCAAGGACTTTAGGACACACAAGTTCAAACCAAGAAGCGAACTTCATCACCTTAACCCACTAGAATTGAAATGGTACAGAGTGACAAGATCAGAAAGTAACTTACGCGAGGCGCACAATGAGAGGAGCACAATTCTTTTCTGCACATCACAAGAACAATGGAACCAAAAATAAAAATCAGACCAACATCAAAGTAGCTCGTGACAAGGTGCCTTAATGGTCACAAAATTTTCATTTCCATCTGCATAAAGCATTAAGATCCTTAGGGAGTTGGGTTACCTGCAGTTCACAGTGACGATGTTTTGCAACACCACCAATCAACACAAAACCAATCAGAAAACTTCTAAACACAAATGATTGAGGTAGGCTCTAACTTGTGGATTGACTTTCAATGACAAAGATAGAGAACAAGCAAGATTTCTGTCTCTTCAATCTTTAAAAGTTTGCGAAGGGGAAATGACTCTCACTCAGACTTGTCTCAAAACTGACACAAAATTTGAAAATCCCATGAGCAGCAAAACTGTATTTTGCTAAAAACACACTACCAACTTATGGTCCTGAGATCTATGTATTAATGGAGCATACACTTCCACAAGGTAATCCTACCATCATATGATTAGGTTGTTATAACGTCATAGAGACTTTGCAAGCTTCTCTCATCATTACCAGTAAGGATCTCTGTGAATTGTAGCAGAAGATACCATACCAGTGTAATGAACAGTAGGATAATCAACATACCAGCAATCAAGCCTCGCAGTTTGCGACGAGCCTTCTCCACAGCAGTGGCATACTCAGCACTCACTGTTGGGTAATTCTTAGCCATTCTGCAAGAGAGACAAATGAGCACTTTAGACACTACATATGCAATATAGTGCAACCCATATGCTTCCGGCAACGCCCATCACCCATGCTGCACGTGACAGAAGCATCAGGATGCATCTTCGCATCTTGGCCTGGGAAGAAAAATGGGTAGAATAATCTCTGCTCTGCCTTTTATACAGATTCAGTGGCACTAAAATAAAGAAAGCTTCTACAAACAACGCTTTTGAGGGGCTGTACAACCAGACCGAAGCTACAACACAGAAGGCAACGCCTTCCAACTCTAGATCCGGCGATCGCAGTCAGAAAACTCTCAGCACCACATACGAAGCTGGATTGCTGCAGAGCACCACAAACTCCCAGCTCGATATCAAGCTGGGAGAGTTTGCGACTGTGCTAGACTATGGACGGATTCAGAACTACTGCAAACAACCCAACGCAGAAGTAGACAAGCTAGCAAAAGAGAAAGAGAGAGAGAGAGAGACAGAGACAGAGACAGAGACAGAGACAGAGACACACACACACACACACCATGCCTCTTGAGAGTTGCAACCCACGACAACCCAAAACCGAATCATCAGCGAAAGAACTTGAAGAAACCAAAAAGAAAACGATAACACAGAAGCGTTGAGATTGCAACCGAATATATTGAACCATGATCAAACTTTTGTTGCAAAACACACACACACATACAAAGGACACCGGAGAGGCTGGGTACAAAGCAAGCTCGCCAAAGTCCTCACTTTGCTTCAAGGAGTCTACGCCTCACGCTCCTTTCTCTTGATCAGCAACTCCAACAAGTTCTCAACTCTCCTCGCTCTCTCTCGTGTCTCTGTTGTCTCTCCTTTGTCTCCTACTTATGAAGCTTGTGTCACGGAAAGTGTATTATTGACTTACGTCTGAACCCGGCCGTGAACCCGTTCACTGTACTAAACGGGAAAAAAAGTTGCATCGATTCTTCTGGAAACCCTAGAAGATGATAATGGCGCCGCCGCAATCAGCAAGCAGAGAAGAACTATTTGGTGGAGCCTTTCTCATCTCTTGCACTTTGGTGTGGAGTAGAGAAGCAAAATTTCTCGCCTGTTAACAATAGTCTTGATGACAGCAGTAGTGACCAACATTCATTCCAAGGTGCAAGAGGTGGTGCTCTGTTGTGCAGCCATAGCCTGGTATTCCCTTGCAAAAGATTGGCAACTTTTTTCTTCTCTTTTGAAGTGTTTTTTGGCAACCCTCTTGGGTGTTGTTGCTGTCTTTGAAGAGCTTTTCTTGTGAAAAGAGAGTCTTGCGCTGCAACGTTAAGGCCATTTTTTTGAGAGCTAGGACTTCAGTTTATGGATCTTGAACAATTTCTTCATGTAGCTTGAAAGATGCTGATACATGACTCTTGAACATTGCTTCATGGAGCTTCAGAGATGCTGCTTCATATATCTTGAGCAATTTGCTTCATGGAGCTTGAAAGATGCTGCTTCATATATCTTGAGCAATTGCTTTATTAAGCTTGAAAGATGCTGCTTCATGGATCTTGAACAATGGCTTCATGGAGCTTGAAAGATGTTTGTACAGAAAAGTACAGAAGGTGTCGCAGTTTTTGGTGATGAGGATCATTTCAGGATTAAGAAGGTACTGATTGTAGAGCTCAAGTTTCTTGCCTTATCAGCTCTTTGATCTCTTCTCCTGGAGGTTTTGGGTGCTTCCGCTTTTGATTACTATGAGAGCCGGGGGGTTGTGGCGTTAATTCTTCTTGTCCTAATAGACAACTGAATTCATATGACGAGCAATGTGAGATGATGGAAACAAAAAAAACAGAATCTGATTTCCTGATGTTTGCAATCATCAAAATGTCTTCAAAGTTTTCTGATCACTTCAGGTCCCCTAGAGATTTCGTGTTTGGTTATGGTTGTAGTACCTGATGAAGCCTAAGCTCATGGACGGGTTGTGCACCAACCAGACATTTCTGGATGGTTGTCAACACAAAACTGTAAGTGTGAGAGCAGCCTCTTCTGCTTCACAATGTCTTCAAAGTCTCAAATCTCTGGCAACAGATTTGTAATTGTGTCATTCGTCCTCCTCACTTGGACTGTTGTCTTACCTGCCTCATTTTTTTGCAACATAATGTGACTTCTTACAGAATATATCATAGGAGATTGCAGAAGAAACTCCAAGTTTGGTTCATGGATTCATGGATCTGGTCATAGACAGCAAGAGATTTCCGCATTAGTTGCTGATCCCAATTGAATCATGAGAAATTTGAGTGGCAAAATAGCTTTTCTTTGAACTGGCAAAGGAGAGTTACGGTTATGTTAAGATGGAGTTGGAGTAATGCCTTGTGTCTGTTGTGTGTTTTGAGTTGAACTGTTCAGTGCTTGCTATGTACATCTGTATCAATTGGGAGCTCTTGTGACCTTTTTTGCTAGTCTGAAACCGATCATGATCTGTCCTCAGGATGATCGGTTGGAAGCTTGATGCAAGATAGGGAGTGTGATGTTCAAATGTTGTGCTGGGTTGTTGGTTTCTCTACTAAATAATATGAAAGCACCCCATAGCCCCCTGTTTGCTGAAGTCATTGTATCCAGGGAAGAATTGAGAGGGTAAAATGGTGCTATATCAACACAGAGGGTTTGGTCTTCAACCTCACTACACCTACTCAAGTGACGTAGTTGTAGACTCATCCTCTATACATTCACTCTTTTCTAGAAGAATTCACCCTCATTTAGTCATTTGTTCATATATTCCTGTCACCTTGTGGATTGAACCAAGGTAAAAAGGAACTTCAGCATGGATTAGTAAAGTTGGGTATGTTTCAACATTCCTGTATGATGTGAGGCTTGTCCAACTGCATGAATTCCTATGTCTGCTCTTGTTTCAAGCATGTTGCAGCTTGAAAGAGGATACTATTGACTTCTTTCCTTTAGCTATGTCTCTTAGTGCTAGCCAACATCATACCTGAGTCTTCTTGTGGCTTCTGAAAATGTGACAGAAAATCAAGGCACAGATTTTGAAATCTGGTTGACAAGATTCTGGGTGGATGTGTATGTATCTACACACTCTGTAAGGAGCTGATGAAGTCATTGGGTGGTTATGGCAGTACACCGTTGCTATTTGTGATCAAGGTGATGATGTTTAGACACTTTGTGAGTGAATCCCATGAGGTTATGGCTGCAATCATTGTTGTGCTACCTTCAAATTGTTGTTGTGGAGGGTTTTTCTACAATTTCATCAATATCTATTGCTTTGGCTGCAGATGCCACGTTTGTGTGATGGCAAAAATTCATGTGGGGTGCTGTTTTGTGCTCACTTGGTTCTCTTTGACTTTCCCCTTTTTGTCTGTTATTCTATGGTTTTTTCTTCTTATTGTGTGCTATTTTGTTTTTTCCCTGCAACTTTTCTGTATGTTTTCTGTTTCTAGTTGCTAGCCAATATCATGGCTTAGTCTTCTTGTTGCTTCTGGACTTGCATTTAAAATGCAGTTCACAGGTTAGTGGATGCATTGACCTATACCTACTGTAGGCAGCTGATGAAATCAGGGGGGAGTTTGTGACATACAAATTGCTATCATACATGCTGATGGTCCCTGAACAAGTGAGAAACTCTCACTTTTTTTCATACTAGTTTTTGTTTCTTCAGTTTAGTTCAACCCTTTTCTGTTGTCTCTTGTTCCTGCTTCTATAATTCCTGATATC
>Ga0209208_10005437_pt1 | contig 17753 bp, 16 predicted proteins | sample S1TSphfallax_3_FD_187694 | JGI IMG/M metagenome (GOLD analysis project Ga0209208, IMG submission 187694) | Host-associated microbial communities from peat moss isolated from Minnesota, USA - S1T2_Fd - Sphagnum fallax MG (SPAdes) (version 2) | ecosystem: Host-associated > Plants > Peat moss >... | reverse complement strand
GTGTATAGGCGAGCACTAAGTTCTCGCCATTCATGGTTCTGACAGGTCGATCACCACGCCTTAGGGCTGATAACTACCTAAGTGCACTAACTGGTACTGTGGATGATGAAGTTGATGTGGAACAGGTTGCTGCACAGTTTCTAGAGAAAGCTAAACTCATTGCAAGCATACATGAGAGCGTCTTACTCAATGTCAAGCAAGCTCAGAAGAAACAAAGAACTGCATACGCCAGCAGAAGGGGCAAGCACCTGTTTGAAGGTCTCGTAGCTGGAGAGACCATGGTGAAGATGAAAAGACCAGGCAAGAAACGCGCACTGGCCGCGAGCTGGGAAGGCCCATATCGGTTTGTGGGACATGTGGATGGAAAGGGCAACTTTGACTTTGAGGAAGGCTGTCATCTGTGTGTTGTGCAAGATGCTGATGGGCATCAGTGGGAGAGATCTAGGAAGGACTTACAAATCTTCCATATACAACCAGATTGAAAGGAGAGCTGAGGGACTCAGCTTTTTAAGAAGGGAGGGGCTACATATGTAACCCTAAAATAAGTTACATCCACTTTTGGATGTCCCTGATCAGGGAAGCAGTTTGTTTTGTCTAATTAAGCCGTTTGCTGCATGGCGGCTACTTTTGCTTTGATCCTGCATGAGCTGTTGTTGATTTTTGGAAAAGGATGCTGGACAGTGGGTTTTGCATGGCGGCCGGCATTGATGGAGTATGTTTAATGTGACGGCGGACTGGGAATCGGATTGGAACGGCGCTGAGAGATTTGGAGAAACCTCTAGATGAAGCAACGGAGGTCGGAAGAAGAAGATCAGAAGACTGTTGGAGAAAAGGAGGCTTGGCAGAATAGAGAAGGGAACGGATAGCAAAAGATAGAGGTCGGACAGTGGAGAGAGTAGTGGTGTGGAGAAAGATTTTGGGAAAGAGACAGAAGGAAAGAGAGGAGAGAAGAACTCGGTAGCTGGAGCTTTTGCTATGTTTTGATCTTCCGCTGCGTCTGTTAGGTAGCTAAGTTCAAGCTGCAGGAGGATAGAGGAGGTAGAAGAGAAATCAGAACTCCAGAAACGATCAGACTCGTGTTTTTGAAGGGACATGCTTGTGCTGTTGGAGTATGTATATACCTTGTGAATGAAATGCAAAGCTATTTGATGCATATGTGTGAGAAGACATTGTGAGCTGTGTTATGTCCAGTCATGTGCTTAATGGTCTGTAGATCTTCAAATACAAACAGATCGGCAGTCGAGCAATGAGCCGGTTGGAGCTTAAGTGGGAATAGGTGTCTGTCAATGAGAGATCGAACAATCAGAACAAGGCAGGCAGGGTCTGTAGTAGGCAGTGTATGTGCTGGACCCTCACTTTTTGGCTATAGTTGTTTCTATGAGATTTTTTTTATAAATATAAATTTGTATTGATCGCTTAGTTTTCTTTGCTTATATATATATATATAAACAATTTAAAATATCTTGATACTATCCAAGTATAGGGTCAATATTTAATCCTAACTTGTGTATTTACACAATATGCATTGTGTATCAAAATTAATTATAACATATCCTTGTACGATGTTTTTGTCAAAAATGTAAATCATTTGGCTACACAATTGTAACAACAAATTTTTTTTTTCTACATGCATATTAACAACTTCTTTACCAAAAACAAAAAAAACTAAGCTATCCAAAAATTATGGTAATCTTTGGTTAGTATAAAATATAATCCACGAACCAATCTATGCGTCATAGTTAGACCATCTATAAGGTTGCTAACAAGTCGCAATACTACCATAACATCAAAAAATCTGAGAAATCTACAATGGAACATAGGAAAAAATGGAGATATGCCCAATTATCCCCCAAAAATAATTTCCTTATGCTTGTAGTAGGGTTCATTCACAGTTGGGATTACAAAAAAAGGAAAGAGGATATTAAGACTTTTTTACCATTATTTTTTACAAATAACAACTACATAAGACAAATTTAAGTGAATTTTTTTGAATAGTCTAAACTAAAATAATTCATGTGGTGGTGATGATTTTTCTCATGTGTACATTTATGTGCATTTAAACCTTGGTTCAAATCTAAAAATGCATAAAATGCTTGAATAAACATTTATGAAAAATTTCACATTTTTTTGGAATGATGATTTCTTGCACATGTGAACCACATTTCAAGTTGTAAATATTAAACTTAGTGAATATAAAAATCAACCAAAATGACCTAAAAGAATAGTCTTTTTCCTTATAGCCCAAAAGATTGAATTTTTTTACTTTCAAAATTTTAATATGGTTCCATAAAAGAAAATTGACATCAATTGCATTTCTTAATGCATTCCTTTTTATTCCTTTCATAAAGAAGTGCAATTTAAACATTTTATATAGTTAGGCTTAAAGGAATCAAAAGGACATTTACATAATATCCAAATCTTTTAATTTTTTTTATTGATTTAACATGACACCATTTTATCTATTGGCAAAAAAAAAATCCAATATAATTACAATGATGCAAATATAAAAAAATTCAAAGTTGTCCTTTTTAGTCTTTTAAAATTTAGACACTCCTATTTGGTACATCAATCATGAATGGACACAACATAGTTTTTGCATGATTTGTAAGCAAAATTAGCTTCACCCAATCCCATCCCACAAGAACCATGAACAAGATGTTAATAGGTAGTGAGTAATACCATGTGTTCACAACCACTTTGACTTGTTATCAATGCCATACAAACTTGCAAAATATGTGTTTCAACAATAAATAGTAGAAGAACCACCAAAAAGTTTAGTGATCCAATCATTTTTTAAAAATCAATCCATTTGGTTCACAGAAAAATCATATGCCAAACCCCCTACTTTGTTACCTATTCATTGTTGGACATTTTGGCCAACAACAATGTGTGAATCTAGTAGAAGATCATTGATTTCTATATCTTTTGGGTACCACAATTGTTTATTCCAAAAGTTAATTTTTGCATACCTAGTCCTTTTTTAAATACCCACACAATGTAGTAATGGTTACCAAATGTGACCCCCTTTACCTCTAAGAAGAACATATACATACTTTATATATCCTTACAAGAATGCACAATGTCTTTTTAAAATTTATAGACTTAGTTTTAGGTTACTCAAACCAATGCAACACATTTGAAGCCCTCTACCAAATGTAAAATTTGCAAAAGTTGCAATAATTGATTTCTTATAACAACTCGAGTACATGTTTCGATCAATTAGTGGAACAACTTGGAGTTTTTTTATAGAACCTTTTTACCATATGAAAAATGGCAACATGCTATAATAATCCGTTGTAGAAAATAAATAGTTATAGCTTGCACATCCTTGCATGTATCTTGTCGCTCATTTTTAAACATATATAAATATAAATAAATAAAAAGACAAATATTATAACTAGAATTTACAACTACATTAGGTAGTTCATAAATTATAGTAACGTAGTTCCATTTTGGAGAGTTATACAAATTGTTAGAGAGGATCAACACCTTACATTGAAATCCTTCATGCAAATGTGTGCCTAATCTAAAAGCCTTAATGTATACAAGTTTATAACATTGGCAATTTTCAAAAATATCAACCTTATTTGGTTTGTAATTATAAAGATTGATTTAAAAGCAAAAAAAGGTTGATTGCTTGGTTTTTTTCTTTTTTTAAAGTCCCTATTTGGTGACCAATAGTTCAACCAAACACACATATTAACTTTGCTAATAAACTTTTGAGACATGGTTCCCAAAAAATTTATGAGGAAAAATTGGTATTGAATGTGCCTATTGGTATGTTTATGAAGCCCAATAGGTTTTTATATATACCTAAAATCTGGACCCATCTATGTGCATCCACATATATTTTACTTTTGTCATCAAAGCCTTGAAGGGTGACTAGAAAACATCATTTGTAATTTGGACTTGTCTCATGTCCTATCCAATAATCCTTGTGGGCCCCTTTTTTATCCCTTAATTACCAAGAGGCTAGTGATTACTTTATGCAAGAAATGAACAAAGGATAAATAAAGGGCATTTTCCAAGTTAATTTTTCCAAGGCTTAGCCCAAGAAAATTGTTTTAGAAATACCATTAATTCAAATTTAGAGGCCCTCTTATGAACAGTGGTATTCCCATAACTTTCACTTGGTCCATCTAACCTTTACATGGTAACAAATATTTTTGAAACAAATGTTATATACACACAAATATTATAAATGTATGTACAGGTGCAACTATGGTGCACACGTATATGTGCGAGGAAAAATATATATACACATCATGCATGTATGTGTATGCCATTGTATATGTACATAGAGAAAGAAAAAGAAACATGCCAATTGCTATTATTGTTGCCTATTGTTGTTAACATTTTGGTTCCTCCTAAGGTCCACACTTTTGGGTATAAACTAGGTTCCATTCGGGTTCAAAGCCCTAGGGAGTGTAACCAAACACAAAACAACATACAAATCTCCTACCACATGTTGTTAATCCCAAAAGAAATCAAGTTAACAATTTATAAAAACCTCCTAGCACTTGCCAACACCAAAATTTTATGCAAAAACAAGTTGAATTATTGTCTTGCTCCAACCAAAACTAGACCAAGTTTTCTGGATTTCACAAACTATTCACTTGCAAAAGCATCGTTAATTTGCAAAATTAAACAAGAATCCAAGTACGAAACTTGTCTTGACAAAATAAAACCAAAAACATTTATTTGCAAAGAAAAACACAAACAACAAATATGGTGGTTTCAAAATTCAGAAAACTTCATTTTGATCACACAAATCCTTACTTATCCTAAACATGAAAAGTTTGGAACCATGTTCATAATGGAATATGTTCCAACCCTATTTACCTTAAGTTACTTATATTAATTAAGATAAAAACACATAGCTATCCTTAAACTCTTGACATCCACTACCATAGAATGTGGGTTTTACCACTTTTGATACATGTGAGAGATAAATTTTGTGGTTTCATCCATTACAATGCATAATATGTGATGTTTATTGTACATATTACATCAATATGACAATTACATTAGTAGATAATGGCACAAAATCTAATTGTCATACCCAATTACCTACCTTATGACTTATTTACCACCCTTGAATGATCTATTACTTACATGGTCGGTTAACCCAAGGTGAAACCCCATGTTGACTCAAGTTGGGGCCCTTCTTCCATAACTTAATCATAACAAGCGTTTGATGGATGGTGTGTTGGTGACAATTGGTTTATTCTCATGACACCTCAATGCATCAACAATTTTTATAATGGTATTACCTACTACTACAGTTTTGTTTTTCAATTTTGTGACATAATACATCGTCTACAAAAGGGATTAACCACATTTGGCTACAAGTCAGAAACAAAAGTAGAAAAGTTTAAGAATCCTACTAGCGTTATATTTTCACAACTTGTTGGAACTTAGTATCTAAATAAGGCAATTTTATTTTAAAAATTCAAAATTTGGTAACTTTGTGTGTGTGATTTTTTTTTCACAATCTACTACAATATTGTCGTATGAGGAATTGTAGCCTATGATAATCATGATGTTGTAAAACATTTTGGCTTCATATTCTCATGAAAATTCATTTCACTATTTAAAATTTACTTAATGACTTGAAACTAACCTTAAAATAAAAAATTGCTTAAGGTCATGATATCATGACCTTATTTTTTCACCTAGAAAGGTCCAAGCTACATGATCAACAATTAACCAACTATTTCACATGATTAGGGCATTTCATTACATAATAATTACAAATTTGAAATAGCAAGGAAGGATGTAACTTCATATCATTTTGAATATGTGAAATGATGAACTTCATCCATGTGTGTTTGTATTTATTTCAAGTTTTAATTATTGCAAAAACATGTCATGTTCATTTTTGCAAAAAGGTTCATGCCAATACCATTTAAATTTTTTTACATGGGTGTTAGTTTTGTGCACATGTAGAGACACATCCTTGTAGGGAGAAGAACTTTTTGTATTGTTGTTTCTAATGTTGTTGAATTGTTTTTAATAACATCACATGTTATCTTATATTTCACCCAAAGTTTTTATTTTTGTAAACTATATAGTTAGACAAAAGGAATGGTGATTTTATAGGCAAAAGGCATTGGTGGGTCTACAAAGAGTTCAAGCCACCTTCATCATGAAAAAAATCATACTTGTTGGGAAGGCCTTTTCTAGACTTGGTGTTGTTTTAATTTTTTCGCCCATCTTTTTGTTTGATTTATTTCACACAACAAGTGAAGGGTGTAAGACATAGGTTGTTATGTTGCCTCTCTTTGGCGGGTGTCGTTGCTCTTTTTTGTGCATTTGCATTCCTGGGTGCCATATGTTAGTTGTATTTTGATCCATTCTTATTGTTTTTTCCTTTCCTCTTTGGATTAATTTAATTTAATTTAATTTTTTTGGTAGGTTTCATCACATAACTAGGTCGAAGGGAATGGTAATGCAACAACTTTGGCAATGTGAATGAAATGTAATTTTTGTTGATGAAATGGAGCAACCTCCCCTTCCCCCCCTCCCCCAACCCCAAAAAATTCAACTTCAACATAGTTGTAATGTAATTTGGTGCAAGCAATGATGTTTACGGGAGTAGTTAAAAGGGATGATGTTGGTTTATAACAAGCACGAATCCATCCATTTACATTGTAATATATCATAATTTCCTTTTCATGACATCCAAATTTGAATCAATGTGATGCAAATTTCATTTGCGTTCGTTCATGTGTTTATTAATGAATAATAAATTTTAAAATGAAGGAGGAGGAGAATTCTTATAGATGCCCTACTTGCACAATAACTCCCAAATCTTTCATCTTTTGCACTACCTTGCCCTAAATACCTTTAAAAAAAAAAGTATGAACCTCTTTTGTAGACAAACTTGTTATTTCACTCTCTCCACCTTTAAATCTCATAATCAACCTTGATAATTTTCCTACCTTTTATATTTTATTCCCCAACATGATAAACCATCACAACAACCACAACATACCCAAAAACATCAAAGTGGTGCATAGTGGAATTAAAAGTGAAAACATGCATTGGGTCTTAGATTCAAAGTGTTGATTAACATTTAAGCTCAAAATTGTAATGTTCAAAATCAACAATTTGTAAATAAAATAATTATTTTAAAATTTAAAAAAAACATACAATTTAAACCTTGTCCATTTTACTATCCAAACATTCTTTCTTTGTTCATTGTCTCCATGCCAAATCCCATACTTCATAAACTTCCTATAGAAAAAGTTAAAATAATCACATTATCTTAAATTTCACACCTTCCTAATTTATTTTTCTTTGATTTATTGTTTTATAAAAATGAATACCTCATTGCCAATTCAAAAATATTGATATGCCTACCGCCTTACCTTATCCACAAAACAATTTTCCAATCTTTGCATTAATAATTTACAAAAATTGTTACATCAAGCCCCATCTATCAACCTCAAACTACTTTCATTTGTACCTTCCAACTTCTTAAATTTCCTTTGCCAAGCATCATCATTTTTAGAAGCTTCTACACCAAGCTTCCTTCACAAGCATCTAAGTTAATATAAATGCATGTTGCCAAATAAAAAGATCAAATGTTGTTAATCAATTTTTGTAATCAAAATATATTCATGTTGCTTAAGTAGAAAAATCAAAATTTGTTAATCAATTATTGTAATCAAAATATGTGCACACAAGAAATTCAAGACATTTCATGACCAAATAGTAAACAAAAAATCAAAATTTTTACACCATATGATGTCACATTATTTTATTTTATTTCTTCCTCGGTTATCTTGGGATTTGAAGTTTAGAAGTTAAAGCTACAATACACGTTGTCCCCACACAAAAAGAATCTTGAAATAGCAAATTTATTATTGCTTCAAATTGGAAGATATTGAAACTTGACATTCTTGAAATGATAAAAAGAGTAAAAATTACATCAATGAATTGAGAAAAACAAACATGAAATCCTAAATCGATTTTTAGATTATTGATGAATATTTCCTTTTATACTAAATAGTTAGGCTTTATTGAATCTCTTTTGTTTAAACAATTTGCATCCAATGAAATTGTGATACTATGTAACCTTGTAATAACATCATGACCTCAAATACTTGGATTTGGCAATAGTCCTTTATATGTTTTTTCACAAATGATGTAAATGTTGAAAATTCCATTCATATTAATGTTTCTTCTATTGGTAAACTTTGACATTGTGGGTATTCATTTTTCAAAACAATGACAATAAATGAAAATATGATGTTTCTTTTTTTTAATTGCCATTTTGGGAAGGAATTTGAAGAAATCATAAAAAATAAAAGAAGGATGTTTGATAAAATAAAATAGTTTGGATAATTGTCACCCTATGTACCCCAATCATTGATCCACCCATTAGCCTAGGCCAAAATAGGTGATTAATAATTTTGAAATTTAAAAATTACATGCAACTAATGAGGATGTACCATACACCCCACAAGCCAAGGATTTTCTTCTTTTGAAAGGGGGGAAGGGGGATATGAGTTTTTTTCTTTTTATTTTGGGTAAGGGTTTGTGAGTGTTTTTTTTTTTTGGTCCATTGAAATAACTTCAAGTTTTCAATAGATTTTTTCATGTGTGAAGTTTGATTTCTATTTTCACTAATTTTTTTTGTTCTACATGAGCTTGCATGATGAATTTTTATTTTGCAATCAACAAGCCATTTGGAAAAAAAATATTCTAAGTGTGTTATTTTGGGAAAAAAGGTTGTCAATGTTAAATTAATTTTCCTAGAATATATTAATTAAACCCTAAATATTTTTTAGGGCCATGGGTGAATTTTTTATTGCTTAGGTCTTGCCATTTCCTTTTTTTAATTTGCTTTTGGTTCAGGTCTTGGTCAAGGACTGTGTGTTTTTTTGAAGCTTCCGCAAGAAAGAAAAGCAAAAAAAAAAATTGAAAAAACATTTGAAATATTTTTGGAGGTTAATATCACAATTATGTGGGGATGTTTTGACATTCTCATAGAATTATGTTTATAGACTTGTTTGCAAATCATGTTTTTTGAAATTTATAAAAACTCCAAGTTTTCAATAAAAAAATTTCATTTGCGAAAATTTGACTTGTGTAAATAAAAGTTGTGTTTTACATGAACTTGCATGCTTAAGTTCGTACTTTGTATAGTAAACCCCTTTTATAATCACATCCATTTTAGTCACATTCTTGTTTGTGTCACACGTTTTTTTGGTAACCATCCAGTTTCTTAAGAAACACCATTCTTTAGAATCACTATCACATTCATTAGTAGCATAAAACATTCATAAAGCTTTCTTAGTAAATGTGATTATAATGGGGAGAAATTTAGAACAAATATTAGGGTTTTGTAAATTGTAATTCTCTTTGGCAATGTTAATGTTGCTATGTGTTCAAATTGTGCAAACTAACAACAATGAATCCAATTGAAAAGAAAAGAAAGAGACAACTTTCTATAGTAGACAAGCAATAGATATGTGACCTTGCCAAGAAAATAAAATAAAAATTAATTAAATTTTTTTGCAAGGAGCTCAAACTCAATATAAATCGTCACATTAAAACATGCATAAATCACAACCTTCTTAATAGTAGAGCTTGGAATAAGCCACACATGAAACCTAAACAATTGTTGGCACCTTTACTCTAGCATACAAGGGACTATTTTGCAAGGTTTTTTTTTGGCCTATAGTCACAATTTTGGAAGGGTTTGTATGGAATGTGACTATAACACAATTGAAGCATAATTTGTTAGTGTCACAAAAAGAGTGGTCACCAAGGGTGTGATTATAAAAGGGGTTTACTATAGTTAGTAAGGCATTCAAACAAATTTTTATTTTAGATGTGTCATAACTTGTATTTTAATGTTTTGGGCATTGGGCCAATGAAAAGCTGAGAGGGGGAATGAGAAAATAAAATAAAATTATGCACCATCAATTAATTAATATGAATCACACTATGTCCCATAATTTGTGCCAATTAATGCTAATCCTTTTTGGGATCATAGCCATTAATGTTACAAAAAGGAAACTCCTTAATTTTTAAAAAAAAAAGATTTATGTGCAATCAAATCATTTAACAACTTTTATGATGGTGGTTTGGAAAATTATACTTGTTATTGTAAATGATTTTAAAAATCAATTATTATTTATATATTCTCATAGAGTTATGGAAATCCTTAAAACTTTGGATGAGATAAATAATTAAGTTTTGAGGTTTCTAAAATATATTTTTTACACTTCATCCAAATTCTGTAATGTTTTGTGCTTTGCACCCACATAAGAAAAAGGCTTTTTGATGAGCAACACCCATTATAAATTATAATCAATGTTTTATTTTTTTTCCCTTCAAAATTTGTTGTTTTTTTTTTACCAAAAAAAATTGGGATAATTTTGGGAAAAAAATTCGACTAATTTTGCTAATTTTTTGGAGAAAATTTCCAAATTTTCGATATCACAATTTAAAAGAAAAAGAAAATCACTTATTATAATTGTAAGAAAATTATGTGCAAATTCCATGTTTTTATAATAATGTCTTTTTTAATACGAGCTCTGCCGCGCGGTTCATGGACTTCACGACCGCGCGGTGAGGTTGCAACCGCGCGGTCGTCTTTCTCCCTTTTTCCGTAAGCTGCTGCGAGAAAGAGGACTTCAACAAGCTTCTGTTGCGGCCGCGTCAAGGAGCGTTGCAATTTTTTCTTCTGAGTAAAGAAAGAAAGTCACACAAGGGAGGAATAGCAACAGCGATGGTGTACGTAGACAGCTGGGACACCTTCGTGGAGCGCTCTATCAGCCTTTTCCGTGCCGATCCGGTTGCTGTATCCTGCTTCAACCTTTTTGACATTTAAGGTTTTTCTATTTTGTATGTGTGTTTTCTTCTTCGTACAAATCCTTGTTTTAAAAAAAAAAAAATCTTTTTGGGGGTTAAGAGTTCGATTGGGATAGTCTTGTAGAACGATTGCAGTAGCACATGCGTTTTTAATTTTTTGGGTTTAGTTTTCAGAGTTTTCCAACAAAGAGGAATATGAATTAGCTTCAGGTTGTATGCATGTAGGAATTGAGTTTTAGTCGATGTGCTCAAAGGCTTTGGACCGGACTTCTTAAAGAATCCCAGTCTGGTGAGAGACTTAACGCGAACTTCCTGCAGACGCGATATGTGATGAAGTACAGGCATTGTGACGGAAAGCTAGTTCTGAAAGTGACTGACAATCGTGAGGTAATCTCAGAATCCTTGCTCATATTTTCGCGTGCGCTGTTTTCTTGTTAGGTCAGTCGAGTCCATCTACATAACTGCAGTCATCGCGATTGTGTTAGATACTATGCAAAGTCTAGACAGAATCAGATTCTCAATTTCATTTTTTAGGGTTTCAAGCTTTTTGTGCTAATGAATTTTCAAACCAGTAGACGAATCAGTTTGGAAGATTGATTTATGGAGTTCATCAGAATTACTCACAACAAGTAGGCGAAGGAGAGCTTCCGGAAGGGAAATCCTAGCATTAGTGCTAGACTTAGGGTTAGGGTTTCCCACACGGAGTGTTTGCCATGATCATCCATGATAATGTAGCCTTGTCACACTAGGCTTATTTGTGTTATGCATTCTTTGCAATTAGGTTAGGCACTGTGGAAAGTCCAAACAGAATCAGATTGTCAACTACTTTTTTTGAGCGATTCAAGTCTGTCTTGCACGAATGCATTTGCAAACTGGTAGATGAAGCAGCTTGGAAGATTAGTTTGTGCAGTTCATTACAAGTAGGTGAAGAAGAGCTCCCAGAAGGACAATCCTAGCATTAGTGCGAGACTTAGGGTTAGGGTTTCTCACATGGAGTGTTGTCATGATCATTCCTGATAGTGTAGCTTTGTCAAACTAGGCTTGTTTTGTATTTTTTGTTCTTCTTGTAGTCTTCACAATTATGGTAGAGACACTGTGGAACGTCCAGACTGAATCAGATTGTCAATTTCATTTTTTAGGGTTTCAAGTTTTGTACCAATGGATTTGCAAAACAGTCGATGAAGCACTTCTGGCAGTCTTTGCAAATTATGGTAGACACTGTGGAAAGGCCAGACAGAAATCAGATTGTCAATTTCATGTTTTAGGGTTTCAAGTTTCTACTAAAGAATTTGCAAAACCAGTAGATGAAGCACTTTGGAAGGTTGGTTTATGCAGTTCATCAGAATTACTCACAACAAGTAGGTGAAGAAGAGCTCCCAGGAAGGACAATCCTAGCATTAGTGATAGACTTAGGGATTAAGGTCTCTCATTCTGGGTGTTGCCACAATCATCCATGATAATGAAGCCTTGTCACACCTAGGTTTGTTGTAAAAAACTTTGTTGAACAAAGTAGCTGGTGAAATTGGCAGAGGTTGCAAGATTGCAACAGTGCTCTTTTCTGTAGGTACATCAGCACTCTTGAATTTTGACAAGTAGAAAAAACCAATCATGAACTAATGAAGCATGCTTGTATACAGAAACAACAGTAAGTGTGCTAGGGTTAGGTTGTGCTCAACTGGACTCTGAAGGGGTTGAAAGATGTAGCTGGGTTGGTTGTTAGAAAGTTTCCAGTAGTAAGGTTGTTGCTGCTTGCTGATTGTTGTATGATTGCTGGTTGCTTGTTTGTTGCTGCAATTGAACACAACCAGAGTGTTTGTTTCACAAGTCCTACAACAAGTAGAGTTCAACATCTGTGGTTCAATCTTTTTAATCTTCTCTTTGTTTAACTCTCTGTGTTTCTGCGTTTCTGTCCAAATGCTAATAATACCCTTGCTATTATTTTTGCCCTGGAAAATGATTGCAGTGTCTTAAGTTCAAGACTGATCAAGCCCAAGATATGAGAAAGATGGAGAAGCTCAACAACTTGTTTTTCACCATGATGGCCCGAGGACCTGATGGTAATGGACATTGTGTGGTTCTTTGATTTGCCAGTTTTTTTACTCCGCTTTGTTTCTCAATGTTCTGAATGGAAACACATCCTGCTGGAAAAGTCTGCTTATATTGTTTTTCCTTTGTTATATAATCTCACTAGATGGCAATGACAAGAGAGATGCAGAAAGTTGGGGGCTTACAGGGTTCAACTTAACATTGAAGTTTGAAATCTTGGTGGTTGATGCTTTGGTTGCAGCTGTTGTGCCAGAGGAGCTGCCAAAAGAGCAAGCTGCCCCACCTCCTTCAAAGAAAGGACGAGGCCGAAGACAATGAGACTGTCCTTCCTCAATTTCAGTTTTCATCAAACAATTCACTCTTGTTTCTGTATTAATGCATTTTAAATTTCCATCTGCCAGACCCAGGCCAGACTGGGCAGTAATTTAACATCTGGATTGTCAGCAGAGAGGTGGCAGTCTCTCATTTTCTGCTGGTTCCTCAAGTTCATGAAATGTGTCAACTGAAGCACTTGGATCCCCTGGTCATACAGAAAGACAACCACAGGTAAGAATGCATGTCTATGTCGTCTGCCTCTTTTTGAGAGAGTGAAGACATCACATGCCCAATAGCTTGTGTCCATCACTTGGAAGCAATAAGAAAAGGGTGAAAACAGGCTAATTTTTTGGCCTCTGCAGATCCGACTTGAAGTGTCTAACCCAGCAGGAACAGCAGACCCACATGCACACATCACATTGGTGAAGAGTGATTGCTACCAGTGTCTAGTCATAAAGGAAGAAATCTTTTAAAAACAAAAGAAACAAGACTGCAGAATGAGTTAGGTGTGTATTTTATTGAATGAACCGTGTGATACAAATGGCAAAAGCAAAGTAAGCTTTTATACCCACACAGATACTCTGAAAGCTCATTCTAGTCAAGTTCAGCAATCAAAAGTAACATGCCATTTGTATTTGCCTTGAATGTGTATGAGGAAAACCCAGTCATCATGTAGGGCTCCATTATACACACTCAGCAGTGAATGCAAAAATATCAGTTGATTATGTATGTATGGAACATACATTCTGATATACATATATATATATGTATATATATATGGGGATGCATACAGACATACATATACATGCCTTATATTGAATTCATGTCTGTACTGAAAAAAGTGTAGAGTTGGAAGGTATGATAACTCAGAGCCTCTGATTTTGATCATGTAGTTGCCAGTGATATCCATAACATGAAAAAGAGATGTTGGCAAGATATGCAACAAATCCTGTATTTCCACTGTGACAAGTCAATGTGGCATTTTGTTGGACAGAAAAGCAGAAGGTGGGTGAGAAGACTTAGGGAAGTGGAGGCTTAAGCAATGAGGGATGTCGATGCAGTAGTGCAGAAACAAAGCCAAGCTTTATACATGTCTCTGTTCATACAGTGAACAGGTCAAAAAAACGGTACAAGGATAATCAGTATAACAAGTGGGAGAATGATTCAAGAAGATCCTCAGCAATTTGTTACAGGGACTTTAATGTTGAGTGGGAATTGTGGACATAAAGCTTGTTGCAATTGGCCTGGATTACTCATCCAACTAACAAGTGACTCGTCTTTATCACTGTCTTCATCACTGTTGCCACTCACTTATTATTGTTGGTGTTTTTGGTTCACTGATGTCCAAACCTCAAAGAAAAGATGTTCAGATTCTTGAGGCAATGAGGGGAGTGGCTCTCTGCAGATGAGCTTGGGCTGCAGCCACACCACTCCCGAGAGTTACTGGATATCCAACATCCCGCAGTGACAGCTCCACACCTGCAAGAGCACCAAGCAGTTGCAGCTGCAAGGCACCACAACCAATGTCAATACCAACACACCCAAGATGCACCTAGAAACTTTTTAACTAACAGGTGCCCCCCACGTCCTCATTTTCCTTCCATTGGAGGTATGTGAAGCCACTTTAGCCAAGTTGTAACCTGGGTAGAGTTGATGTGTACCTCATTCAAATATCCCATATGACCAATTCGGAAGACTTTTCCAGCAACCTTGTCGAGGCCAACACCAAGATTAAGGTTGTACTTCTTCCAAGCAATCTTCACAACATTGCCACTGTCGATGTGAGGTGGCACAACAACAGCTGTCACTGTGTCACTATGCCACTCTGGCTTTTGTGTACATATTTTCAGGCCCCATGCCTGCACTGCTTTCCTATAATTTCAGGTACCAATCAAAACATGTCATGGCCATGCTCAGAACCAACCTGTGAATCTCAAGAGATGGGAATTTGTCTAAGATTGTGCACAAAAAAACTGAAAGGGGTAAAATCCTCTCCTTATAATCCTGCAAATTCTTCAGCATAGCAACTGCCATGTTTTATCTGGAGGAGATGGTGACCTGAATTGGTGGCATGCACAGAGTTTCTTTTTTTAAAGACAGTACCTAGTTGCTTCAGCAAGACGATGGTGCCTTGCAATGACATTGTGAAGGCCTTCCTCCTTCAGAATGAGATCAAGAGATGCACGCAGACCATACAGCATCTGGACTGAAGGTGTGTATGGCCAGATAGACCCAAGCTTGTAAAATTTAAGGTAATCAGCCCAGTTGAAAAACACACGAATTGACTTGGCAGTCTTTGCGGCTTCCAAAGCCTTGGGGCTTGCACACACAATTCCAAGGCCAGTAGGCAAAGACAGGGCTTTCTGTGATCCAGTCAGAGCAACATCAACTTTCCACTCGTCCATGTGGAAATCAAGGGCACCAACTGATGACACTCCATCCACCAACAGCAATGCTGGATGCCTTGACTCGTCTGCACACCATCACAACCTCCAATGGATTTATCTCGAGTTCACATTCAGAAGCCATGACGAAGACCTTGGGGATGAGGAGTAAATTTCTTACAAGAGGTGCACTGATCAAGCTGATCTTCAATCATACACAGTTCTCTATTCTCCTTACCCTGATGTCCCTCCTCTCTTCTGATGAATCCCAAGGTTCAGCCTCAATGTGTTGCAACAAAGTGGATCATTCTCTCTATGCCAGTGAACTCGGCAAAGAAACCCAACTTCAGAATTTATGTGAGCCAAATCGTCTTCACTTCTGAAATGTTTATGGCTTCCTTGGCCCCAACCTGCACAGAGAGAAATTTCTAGGATTTGGAACTGGCAGTCTGCTCCAACATGCTACCATCCTTCCAATACCTCGTGACACAGAGGAGTTGGAGTACATGTAAATGGGCACACATCTCTTGTTGGGACAGAAATGCAATAATGAGGAAACAAAAGATCACAAGATTTTGGACATTGAGAGAGATAGATATAATTGTTTTTTGAGGCTTACCAAGAACTCTTCGAACTGCAGCTAGGTTATTTGTAACTCCTGTGGAGGTCTCATTATGCACAATGCATACAGCCTTTACAGAATGGGAATAATCAGCTGACAGCTTCTTACTCAATGTTTCTAAGTCAGCACCTGCTCCCCACTCACTCTCAATTACATCCACGTTGAAGTTCAAACGATTCATCTGTTCAATCCATAACAGACTGAATTGCCCGAACAGAAATGAGATGATATTGTCTCCAGGAGACAACACGTTTGTCAATGCGCTCTCCCATGCTCCAGTACCTTAAAGATACCAATAATCCCAAACACACAAAGGTTCCCACTTAAATTCACAATTTTCAAAGATGCAAAAGAACACTGCCAGTGTCTCTCTTCTTTGTCAACACAGCCAGAAAGATGGTATCTGGCAATCAGATTATTGCAGAGATTGAAAATTGCAAGATAATTTCTTTTCAGATCATACTGATAGCTGAGAAAACTGTAACCCTCTGTCATGAAGAAATAGACTGAGGCACAAACGACTTTCTGGCTTCAGTGAGGTGTGGAGTGCACAAACACCAGCAGGAGAAAATCCAACAACGCAATTGAGAAAGATTGGCCGATGCTTAGCCGAAATGTTTTCAAGACGCATGCCAAGCATACTTGATGCCTTGTTTGTTTGCGAAGAGAATCTTAATCTCAGCGACCTGCAATTGGCGAAAGAGATGGTGGTGAAAATCCAGATACCTGTAGTGGGAATTATGAAGGAAGTAGCCTTAGTCGTCCCGAAGAGCTGCTTCACGTCCTCGATGACAGACTTGGAAAGCTTCGGAAAGGCAGGGGAACGATGATCCTCGTTGCTTCTGTTCATAGCCCGCAGAACTGGCTCCGGCACATTAGTCGGCCCAGGTACAAACAGGTGGTTTCTCCCTGGTGCCGGATAGTAATCCATCGCTCCTCCTCCTCCTCCTCCTCCTCCTTCACTCCTGCCTTCACTGACCTGCAACCCGCTCCGCACCTAGCTTCTTATCGCTTCAAGCTCTCCTGCTACAGCAAACGCGCAAAAGAGGAAGAGGAAAACAACTGCAGCCGAACAATCCTTTCTTCACAATTCAAAACTTCAATTCCTCTTGATAGCAGTCTTTCCGGTACCTTCTCTGAAATCCTTCTGAAACATTGAAACATGAGGAAGAACTTAGGCAGCGCATACTTATTACAGCTTACACACACACACACTCTCTCTCTCTCTCTCTCTCTCTCTCTCTCTCTCTCTCTCTCCCCTTTCTCTCGAAACCGATCCAAAATTGTAGCAATAATTAAGAGCAGATAGAAAACGCAAGTTCGAAAGTCATCAATAATACAACCAGCAATGCTACGATTGTATATCCCCCCTCCTCGACGCACAAAATCTTTATTACAGAAACAGCTAACACACACTTTCTTGACGCACAAAATCTCTATTATTACAGAGACAGAAAGCAAAGTGCAAATTGAAGCTTCTTCTAACCTCAAATTGAAGCACTCTTTCTCCACAGACCTTTTTTGTTTTTTTTTTTTTTTTTTCTTTCTCTTTTCTT
>Ga0209208_10005436_pt1 | contig 17762 bp, 16 predicted proteins | sample S1TSphfallax_3_FD_187694 | JGI IMG/M metagenome (GOLD analysis project Ga0209208, IMG submission 187694) | Host-associated microbial communities from peat moss isolated from Minnesota, USA - S1T2_Fd - Sphagnum fallax MG (SPAdes) (version 2) | ecosystem: Host-associated > Plants > Peat moss >... | reverse complement strand
GAGAATTCAAGCTCAACTAGTTAGGTTTCATTAGTTACTGGAGTAGGAAAGTAACTAGGTTACTTTCACAAGGTTGAATTACTTTCGTTACTTATTTTAGTTTGGTTATTTGTGGTTTGGTCTTTTTGTTAAATACCTTGGTGTTGATGGTTTGCCTCTCTTTTCTTCATTACACAAGTTTGTGTATTTCTCGTGACAAGAACCTTGGAGAGTTCTTGATGTTGTGTTTTGTGTTGTAAGTATTATGTTGTAGTTTCCTTTCAATAAAGATTTATGTTTGCACTTGAGTAGATCTCTTATTTGTTAACACCAATCTTGTTGATCTATTGCCACATAATTCTTTAGGAATTATTGGATAACCAAGTTCATTCTTTCGGTTTGTCCATCCATTTGTGGTTGGAATGAGATGTTCATCTTGAGCTCCGACCCCATGCGCTTCCACAAAGCTCACCAAACTTGCTTGTGAACTTTGAGTCTCGATTCAACATAATGTCCTTTGGGAGGCCATGATACTTGAACACGTGCATGAAGAGCAACCTTCCCGTCTCTTGGGCCGTGGCATTTTCCTTGGTGGGAATGAAGTGTGCCATTTTGCTAAATCGATCCACCACCACCATGATCACATCAAATCCCCTTGATGGTGGTTGACACGCTCCCAAGCTCCTTGAGTGATTCAAATGTGATTTTAAGGTGAGAACGGTGGAAGAGTAAGGAGTTGGGGCATGTTCCTTGGCTCACAGCACTTTGGGGGTAGAGGGGTGTGCTTGAGCTCTGGGTTCCAAACTAGGAAGAATGACAAGCAAGTCAATCATTTGCATGGACCTACATTAACTAAACAACAAGTTGATTAGTGCATAGCTGGAGCACTTTTGGTGCATGGACGAGCCACAAACTCACAAGATTCATAAGACTCACCACGGCCATGACTTGGGCTCTCGGCCCTTCTTTTGGCCATAACTTGTGTTTTAAGTGTCCAAATGGGTCATGCAAGACCATTTTAGACATCTACTTTCCAAGATCTTTTTAATGATATAAGGAACTCTTTGATCTAATGGGTTTTGACCCCTTACAATTGTTCTTTAAAGATTCGAGAATCCATTGGAACTCTAACACCCAAAGTGGGAGCTCACTTGGGAGTGTGGGGTTCATTCCCTCACACTCTCCCACACTCCCGAAAGCATGAAATGTGACTCCCAAGTTTCATTCTTGGCCACACCTTCACAAGCCCTTGCTTTGGTCGCAAGCCCAAGGCTAGGGTTGCAACACTCTCCTCCATTAAAATAAGAGGTCAATGTCTTCATTGGCACTTTTAAATTATTTTCTCAATGCAATTGCTTTCTTTTGGATCCTTGGCCATCGATTACCAACTTTTGTGGCATGATTTTGCCTCAAGCTAACTAAGGCGTCCCTAAGTTTCCAACATTTTCTTAGCAAGTCTAATGGGGTCTCATAAAAAACCCTTAACCTTTTTTTCGTCAAAAGACCTAAATTAACCTAATTGACGAAACCCTCACTTGGGAAGCAATTATTCCATCCTTCCCCTCATGAGGAACTCAAGTTAAGTCTAATCTTGACCTAAATTACTTAACATGATTCCTTTCCCAACCTTGCGCCTTGATCACAACAATCAAACCTAACTAAAGGTATGCCTATCAAGGTATGAAAAACAATGTTTAGGCTTTGCAAAAACCTAAGTCCCAAGCTATGTGATTATAGTATGCGAACGGGGTCATGACTTCCCGCATTGGCCGTCACTACTAACCAACCCTTTGGGATGCACTTTAAGCATGTGCGCATCCCCGCAAGCTCACTTTGCTTACCTTTTCTTTTGGGGCCAAGGTTACTCTTAGCCCCAATGTGGGAATCCAATTTTGATTTGGGCGTATGCAAGTTCGATTTGTCTATGCCACTTGACGATTCTTTTAGTAATATTCATTATGTTCATGATGCAATTTTTTGAAAATCTTTAGCCTTTATTTCACTTGCAACTTGATGTGGTACATTTGTGTAATTCCCTACCCCATTAAAAGAAAGGTGATGTCCTCATCACATTCTATGTTTCTTTTGCTTCCTTGTCGATCTATTGTGCAATTCTTCTATGGCTTCTTGGGCATGTTCCATATCCGACTCATTCACCCAAGATGCCTATATTGGATGGTATCTTTTCCACTAGACCAAGTACTCCCACTCTTGCCCCCTTAGTTGCCTTGATTTGAACACAACCTCCACTTCAAATTTTGGTTCATTATGAATGAGGTCGAGTGGAGGCCTTGAGTTGTGCTTTCGATTAGGCCTTGAGGCATCACAACAGACTGGTTTCAAAAGCATAATATGAATTATGGGATGAATTCTAAGGTTTTCCAATAGTTTTAATTTGTAAGTGTCGGGAAATTTCTTTTCTAACACTTTGAATGGTCCCACATATGGGCCCAAGAACTTGTGGCTTAGACTTTTTGGCAACCGGAATTTTTTTTATTTTCAACCACATTTCATCTCTTTCTTCAAAATTCACCTCTTGTCGAGACTTGTCCATAAAATCCTTGTATCATTTGTGCACCTTTTCAAGATTGGACTTAGCCATCTCCCATAAGCGCCGCCTTTCTTCATCAAATTATGTGACCATGGGCACTTCTTCACTTACATCACTTGGGAGTTGCCCATGTGTGGGCCAAGTTGTAGGCACAATTGGTGACTTGCATGTCACCATTTGAAAGGGGGTGGACCTCGTTGCCGAATGCTCCAAATTGTTGTAGCAAAACCCGGCCAACTCCAAATGGCCCACCCAATTTTGCTTATACCACAATAGTCCATTTCGCAAGTGGAAATGTTATTTGATTCCTTTTTTAATGTTTTGCTTTATTTCCTTGGCCAACCCATCACAACGGCTTGTTATTCAAACTTCCTTTTGAAATTTTGTTTCCCCCACATACACCACATTAAGTTGGTGTTTTCGACTTAACACATTGGGCACCACATTTTCCTTTTCATGCTTATGTCGAATGTCCACATTGAACAAGACCAACGTGTCTTGCCATCTCACTTGTTTTGATGACAACTTTGGTTGAGTGGTAAAGTATTTTAAAGTGACATTGTCGGTCCACACCACCACATTTTTGGAACCTATGTAATGGCCGCAAGTCTTGAAATAATGTATCACGACCCAAATTTCCTTTTCCCCACCTTCGCCTCGTCTTACTCAACTTCTTACTTTCAAATGCCATCGGCCTTCCATCTTGTACTAGGACTCCTCTGATCGCAAAGTGAAAAGCATCGAAGTGGATCACAAAATCTTTGTCAAAGTCGAACAACTTCAACACATGGGCTTTCACCAAAATGCCTTTGAAGGTTTTAGAGGCATCATTGCATACTTCATCCCATTCATAAATTCCGGATGACTTCTTCAAAAGGTTTTTCAAAGGTGTGGCTATCTTTGCAAAGTTCTTGATGAACTTGTGATAATAGGAGGCAAATCCTAAAAATGATCTTAAGGCCAAAAACGACCTAGGTGGTTCCTAATCCAAAATTGCCTTCACCTTGTGGTCATCCATCTTTAAGCCTTTTAGGGATCCTATGTCCAAGGAAATCCACTTTCGTCATCCCAAATTTGCATTTTTCAAATTTAACATACAACTTGTTTTCTCTCAACTTTTGGAACACCTTCCAAAGATGCTCCACATGCTCTTCCATAGAGTTGTTATAGACCAAAATGTCATCTATGTATACAACCACAAAGTCATCAAACCACTCTCGAAAAATGTCGTTCATGAGGGTGGAAAATGTGGTGGTTGCAATGGTGAGTCCAAAAGGCATCACCAAGAATTCATATGAGCCATACTTTGTGCGACAAGCGGTCTTTTCTTCGTCCCTTTTTGCAATTTGAATTTGATAATACTTGAAACGCAAATTAATCCAACTAAACACTTTAACTTTCGAAAGTCGATCAAACAAATCATCAATTTGAGATAATGGGTATCGATTCTTCATTGTCACCTTGTTGAGGGCTCTATAATCCACGCACATCCTCAATGTCCCGTCCTTCTTGTGAACAAAGAGGACGGGTGCCCCATATGGTGACTTATTAGGTTTGATGTATCCCTTTTTGAGGAGTTCTTCAAGTTGAACCTTAAGTTCCTTCAACTCTTCATGACTCATTTGATATGGGGCCTTGGCGAGAGGTGCCATTCCCAGCATCACCTCGATTGCATGGTCGACTTGTTTTTTTGGGGGCAACTCATTGGGCAACTCTTCAGGCATCACATCTGGAAATTCATCCAAGACTTGTTTAACGCACTTGGGAGAACTCACCAATTTGGTAGCTTCCTTTGGTTCAAACTCATCCAACACACCCATCACACACAACATGCCATAACCTCCCATGCATATTTTTTCCAAAGTTTTTCCTAACATCAAGTGGATGGTCGATCCACCCACATTAAGCACTTCATGTGCCTTCACCTAAATAACCCCATTCTTGGATGGGATTCTAACTAGCCTATTGTGCCCCTCTATGAACACATTGTTATGGGTGATGAATTCCATTCCCAAAATGCATTCCATTCCTTTTAAGGTGGAAACCAATAAATTCACCTTTCCTCTCCAATTCTTTAGTTGAAGAGGCACGTCTTTTATTTGTAATGTGGTGGGATGGGGAACCCATCCACAAAGTGCACCTCAATAGGTGCTTTGAGCTCCTCCAACTTGAACTCCATCCTTTCAACACTTTCTTGGGTTATGAAGTTATGGGAATCCCCTATGTCCAAAAAACATAACACCTCTCGCTTAAAAGCCTTCCCTTTTAAGAAATTAAGGCAGTTATATTCAATTTGGGCTAGGTTGGCAATAAGGGCAATTACCTTAAAGCCCCCATTCCCCAATTTGGGTTTGGGGAAATCTTTGGAATAATGTCCCATTTCATTGCAATTGAAACACACTCCCTTGGGCTTTGCACTAGCATCCCCCTTGGGTTGGCTCCCTTTTGGCCCCCTTCGTAACAAAATTTCCTTTGGGTTTGAAACTCGAGCCTTCAAATTGTTTAGGTTTTTCTCCTTTTGAGGTATTTTCCCTTGGTTCCATTCCCCTTCATGGTGTGCCTTCTTGTGAGGGAACTTGTTATCCTTCTTGAACCTAGACTTTTCACCTCGTCCCACATCCGAAAAGCCTTCCACTTTTATGATGGCTTCAAATAATGAAGTGGGCCAATTCTCCTCAAGTTTACACTTAGCCCAAGTCGGAAGCTTCATCGCAACATGGCACGCGCGGTCTAACTCATGCATATGCTAGATTTCAAGCATGAGTTCAAAATACACCTTCACATATTGGCATAAGTTGTCATTTGTTGCATTCACAAGGTCATAGAGTTTGCATCTTGAGATGTAGCCAAAATTCTTTAGAATAAATTCCAACTCAATGCATTCCTTGAAGAATTCGCATGTGTAGCCATGGGTCTTCCCTTCCTTTTGCCTCAGTGTTGTCCACCATGTGGAAACATAGCCCTTCAAATAGGGTTGGGCAAGTTCCACGACTGAGTGTCACCCAACTTTGGCAACATGAAGGTAGTCCTCCATTTTCACAAGCCAAGCATCCACAACCTTCTGATCTTGGACCCCATCAAAATTCCCAGGCTTAGCGGGCTTGAATCCTACACCTTTCAATGATCCTCCTTTGAGGGCCGCAACCAATTCAATGAAATTGGGCCTATTCATTTAAAATAAAAACCTCCAATTGTTTTGGGGTGAAAAGGATTGTGGTTGGTTACTCCTCTTCACTTCCATGGTCATCGTGGTTGTCATGATCTTCTTGTTATCCATAATCCTCTTGTTCCTCCTCCTTAGTGGTCTCAGATGGAAAATCTAGGTCCTAGGTGGTTCCTCCACCATGGTCTCTTGCACTAGCTTACGAGTTTTCTTTGGCGCCATTGAAACTCCCCAATAGGTGGATCAAGTTCTACCATAGCTCTGATACCATGTGACACACCCCCAAGCTCCTTGATGGACTTAATTGCAAGTCCAAAGGTGACAACAATAGAAGGAAAAGGAGTTGGGGCGCACTCCCTTGCTCATAACACTTCAGGGGTACAAATCATGTTGGAGTTCCGAGATGGGGAGTAAGGAGATTGACAAGCAAGTCAATTCTCACACAGACCTACACAAACCCAACAATAAGTTGGTTAGTGCATAGTTGAAACATTTTTGGTGTACGGACGAACCTCGGGCAAATGAACTCATAAGACTCACCACAGCCCAGACTTGGGGGAAACCACCACCTTCCCCTTATAGTATTTTCTATGCTTGGCCACGGGGCCAACACCAAAATGTCATTTTGTCCCGAGACTCCCAAGTGGGAGTCCTAAAATTCTCAAAATTGGGACTCTTGTGACTTTGGAGGCCCATAACTTTGTGTGCATGCCTTTGATTGAAGTGAGGTCTAAAGCAAAGTTGTATCCCTCATCAAGAATTTTCCAATGGTATGTAGCATGCCACCTGCACGTAAGGAAATCAGGGCGATTCTTGACTTTTAGTGGTCAGGACTCAAATGAACAATTTGACTCCCGACCCTTCTTTTGGCCATAACTTATGTTTTAAGTACCCAAATGGGTCATGCGAGCCCATTTTAGACATTTACGTTCCAAGAGATTTCCAATGATGTAAGAAACTCTTCAATCTAATTGGTTTTGATTCCTATAATCATTCTTTGAAGATTTGGGAGTCCATTGGGACTCCAACTCCCAAAGTGGGAGCTCACTTGGGAATGTGGGGGTATCATTCCCTCACACTCTCCCACACTCTCGGGAACATGAAATGCGATTCATGGGCTTCACCATTGGTTCGCACCTTCACAAGCCCTTGCCTTGGTTGTGAGCCCAAGGCTAAGGTTGTAACACCTATCATAATCATACATCCAATCCTCCAGATCATAGTCATTGATTATACGTTCCTCCCACCTTTGTTCTCTTTCTTCTTTCAACTATTGCTACTCAAACAAATATTCAACAAGGAATACTTGATAATCAAACCAGCTTCACTATTACATGTTTCCAAACTTTGTTACATAGGTGTAAATTGAAGAGCAATACGACTATGTCTTCAATTGAACAAATTGCCTGAATGTAAGGCCAAATATCACTCAAAATTAATGCATTTAATACAATGCCTAAAAGTTCTCCCATTCCAAAAAACCTTTTCATGCATCCATCTCCAAGCACATGTAAATTCTAGCTAGCTTTATAAACTCTAATGCAGATATGTGTGTTTTTTCACAATGAAATTACTTACTTGATCTTTCACAAAACTTTCTAGCTATGGCAATTATTGAGATGAACTTGTTAGGGACTATGCATGTGCTATTGCAACCAAAGGAAAAAGATGATGACAACAAAAGGAAAATCACAATGATGATGATGGAAAGAAGAAGACGATGACAATAATCACCCCATGTAAATTAGGGCAAAAAACACACACACATGAAACTATGTTAGTTGACATTTAAATATTTCATTACAATCTATGTCATGATGGTTGATTGTTCTAGACTATTCAAACCCCGATCAACCACCTAAAACCTAACATGTGTTTAATAAAGAAGGGGCCAATCCTTATCAAATTCTTAAACCTTGGGCACATTAGCTCTTTTGATTGTGTTTGCACCTGTGTCCACTCACTTGGGTGGCTCCTTTGACTGTGATTTTACCCTATGGCATTAATTTTGCATTAAAGGTCACAATTTGAAATCAAACACATATTTAATTAATTTAGGATTTTATCCAATTAAGTGGATGGTATGAAGTCTACTTAGTGGCCACCAAATTTAAGACATGTAACCTTACATTCAAGTAAAAACAACAATATTGCATCAATGTATACATTTTTTCTCAAAAGAATTCATACCAATTTTTTTTTACAACATTTTCAATCATTGTTTTTAATACATTAAAGGACAACAAGTGAATAACAAATATAATATGCTAGTTTCAAAGTGAATATATTAATATGATGAAAAGAGTATTTTTCCTAGTGCCCACCAAATGAAAATTCTAGGTTATTCATTGTTAAGGTTGGAAGTCAAATTGTGTTCCTATTCATGAAAAACAAAAATTCTATTTACGAAATTAAAAAACTAGGCACAATATGTGCCAATTGATCAATCACAACACTAGAAGAAATGTTGTCCATTTTGACCATATTTTTGCAAGTACTATGTGACTAATGTCCAAACCAACTTATTTTATGACTAGCAATGTGTTAGTCCTATGTGCCCATGTAACTACAACTTGTTGTAGTCGCATATGCAACTAGAGGAAGGATTGAACCAAATTCTAGTTGTAGATGCAATTACAACTTATAACTAATATGATTTTCATTCAAAATGTAAATGAAAAGTGAATGATGTCATCTTTTTTTTATTGCATCCATTGATGGATGATAATGTAATTGTTTTTGTAACTACAATGATTTTTTTTGCAATTGCAATAATATATTCTACCACATGAACAAAGAAACATAGACCACATATGGTAAACTTTGTTATTTCAATTGGACTATTATACCTTCAATGTACCCATTCATAGGTATTCTTTGTAATTATCCATGGGTCTTCCATGATATAATATCTAATAGTTAATAGTTTGCTAGAAAAGGCTACTATAACCTAGTTGGTAAACTAAGCTAAGTAAGTTTAATATGTTATGTTAAACTAAGTAGGCATATGTACATTGGTAACCTAGCCTAGCTTGTGTACTTAGTTAATTGGCTTAAGTTATGTATAGGTATTAAGTAGTAGGTTAGTTTATTAGGTGTAGCTAATAAGTTAGGCTATGAAGATTAAACCTAGTTAGGCTAAGTAAATTAAGTAGGTAGTTGGTAGGCTAGGTCATTAATTAATTGGTAAACAAGGTAGTAAATAGGATAGGTAGTAGGTAGGTTAATTAGTTTATTGTGTGAATACATGATCATGTTTTCATATTAATTAATTAATTAGGTTATGTATTTAATCAATTAATTAAATAGGCTAGGATGTAATTTGTAATAAATAGGATAGGTATTAGTGGGTAATAAGTAGGTAGGTAAGCTAAGCAAGAGGTATTTTGTTTTGTGGATATGTCATAATGTTTTTGTCTTAATTGATTAATTAATTAGTTATATTAAACAATTAACTTTTATTAAATATAAGGTAAGTAATCAATTTATTAAGTAGGCTAGGTGGTAGACAGTAGGTATGAAACCTAGGTAATATGTAATAAATAGGATAGGTACTAGTAGGTAGTAGATAGTAGGTATGTAACCTAAGTAATATGTAATAAGTAGGATAGGTACTAGTAGGTAGGTAGGTTATAAGTTAATCAAGAGGTATTTTATTTTTTGAATATGTCATAGGTTTTTTGTATTTATTGATTAATTAATTAGTTATATTAAACAATTAATTCATTAAATGTAGGTTAGGTAATAGATAATAGGTATGTAGCCAAGGTAATATGTAGTAAGTAGGCATTACAAAAAAACATGGCTTTTCATAAAGTCAACTTGACTGAAGTGTCCATATTGACCCAAAGGTATGTCCATTTTGATTAAAGGTTTGGGGCATGAAAAACACATGTTACATTTGATCAATACATTTGACTAAAGTGACCTTGACCAAGTGCTAAGTCGAAGATTTGGTAAAAATGGACAAATGTTTATCAAAATGGCCATGGCTTAGTCAAATTGGCCATATTGAATGGATAGGGTTTAGTCAAATGAACCATATTCATTTGATGACTTAGCCTACTTATTAAGCCTAGGCTACCTACCTAACCTAACATATTTAGTAGGTTAAGTTAGGCCTAGATTACCTATCTAGCCTAACATAATTAATAAGGTAGTAGGCTATTTATTAAGTAATAACTTAATTAATAACCTAGCTAGGTAGCCTAGCTCAAACTTATTTAATAGGTTACCTAGGACATAGCTTAAGACTACTAAGTAGCCTATAACTAGGTAGTGTAAGCATTTTAAGTAGGTATCTTACGTAACTTAGGCTTACTAGGTAGACCTATTAGTTGTGTAGGTAGCCTATTAGGCTAGGCTTACTATAGGTATGTAGCTTAGGCCTATTAGGTAAATAACATAGGCCACTTAGGTAGGTAGCCTAACCTATTAGCTAGGCAAGTAGTTTAGGCCACTTAGGCCTACTATGTATAAAATAACTTAACCTAGGTTATCAAAGTCTACTTGGTAGCTATGTACATACATAAGCCATTTAAGCCTACAAGCTAAGTAGCTTAATTTAGGCCATTTAATCCTACTAGGTAGGTATGTAGCTTAGTTTAAGCCACTTGGGCCTACATGGTAGGTAGCCTAACCTAGGCCTATTAGGTAGGTATGCAACTTAACCTAGGCTACCTAAGTAGGTATGTAGCCTAACCTAGGCTATTTAGGTTGGCACATAACTTAATTTAAACTACCTAGGCCTATTAGGTAGGTATGCAACTTAACCTAGGCTACTTAGGTAGGTATGTAGCCTAACCTAGGCTATTTAGGTAGGTACATAACTTAATCTAAATTACTTAGGCCTATTAGGTGGATACATAACCTAACCTAGGTTACCTAGGTAGGTACATAATTTAGGTAGCTTGGGTTAGCCTAACCTAGGCCTATTAAGTAGGTATGTAATTAACTTGGATTAGGCCACCTAGGCTAGTAGGTAGGTAGCCTAGCTTAATATTAGGTAGGTAGTTTAACTTTAGATCCACTTAATAGGTTAGGCTACCTACCTAATATGCCTAGGTTAGATATATTAATTATAAGCTAGTAGGTACCTACATAACCTATTAAATAACATAGGCATAGGTAGGTATAAACATAGACTTAGTAGGTATTTCTTACCTAACTAGGTTAACCTACCTATAACCTACCTATTTATGTAAGTAGTGTAAAAACATCAAGTTCATTTAGTGCAATATGTTGAAAAAAATCCATGGAAGTTGATTACAATATGTTGATCCAAAATCATGTTTAGTACAATATGTTGTCCAAAGAAAATCACCTTATAGGGTGGTGGTGCAATGGTTAAAGAGTTGATTCCTCAATGTGGAAATGAGGAGTTCAAGTCCTCACACTTGAAACCTAGGCTACCTTGGCTACTTAGGTGACTTAATTATGTAGCCTAAGTTGCAAATCCTATTAAACTACTTAACCTAGGCTACTTGGCCTAGCCTAGGGGGCTTGGCCTAGCTTAAATGGTGGTTCAACCTAGGTGGCTAAGCTAGGTGGCCTAGCCTAGGACATAAAGTTAGTAGATAAATAAATAAATCAATTTTGGCATTCATTATTAGGTTTATTAATTAGGTAGGTAGGTAGGTATGATAATTAATCAATTAATTAATCAATATTTCATATTATTTTAATAAAATAATTTTAATAAAATATATTTATGGTTACTGCCCAAATTATATTATTGTCATGGTGGTTTAGTAAAAAAACCTAGTAAAAAAGACCAACCAAAAAGACCTAGTCAAAATGGTCGAGTCCAAATTAGCTTCTCCAAAATTGCACTTTGGTCAAGTTGGACATGGGGGTAAAAAAACCATATGAGGGGTTTTTTGACCAAAATTTTCAATCAAAAAAGTTAGGATTTCTTGTAGTGAAGTTAGATAATAGGTAATAAATAATTAAATGGTAGGTATTTTATTGTATGAATATGTCATAGTGTTTTTATATTAATTGATTAATTAATATGGTAGGTTAGTTTGTAGGTAGTAGGTAGTAAATAGTTAATGAAAAACAATAAATATTTTATTGTGTGAATATATGATTTTTTTTATGGGACAAAGGATATGATCTAATGTTTGTAGTGTTTCCCTTTCATTAGAATTGTCCCAAATCCTTTGTCTACAACTTTAAACTTGTAAAGTATATAAGTGGATGAAGGAATGGACTAGATTCATGATAAGCATTATAAACATAGTGCATGTGCCATTTGGGATGAACCAATCAAAAGGCTTGTCCCCAACAAAATAAATAAAATCCTACCTACCTACTTAACCTATGTTAGTTAGCCTATTCAACCCTACCCTACCCTATAATAGGTTAGCCTAGGAGAGATTATAGTTAATTAATTAAATATATAATTTATGTAATTATAATATAGAATTATTGTAATTATATTATATCTTTTTTGAACAAATGCAAAATTGCCACATGTTTTATGGTCATTAATTCTTTAAATTACCATGTCGTTAAAACTTAACCACACATCAATGGCACATTTGGTAGCACGTAATTATTCCAAATGTAGTCACAAATTGGGGTTCCATGTTATACTAATGATCATCCATGGGAATGGATAAATTTTTTTGGCCTAATCATAAAGTTTGCAACTACATTTTCAACTTCATGGCCATGTGTCATGCCTTTTGCAATTGATTGTCTTATGGCACTTGTCCACGGCAATTAGGCTATTTTTAGTCACATGTGTCCATTATAACTACAAATGAATCACAAATTTAGTCGTTGATTTTCAAATTGCTTTTAATGAAATAATGTTTATGGATTCAAAGTTGTTATTCATATTATAATAATATCATAGTTATATTTGGCAACTTTATGTCATGAAAGAAAAAAAAAACACCTGGTGGCCACCAGGGATTAGCGTTAAAGTCCCAAAAAAAATAAAATAACTAGTACTTAAGAATATACAAACACAAATTTTTGTAATAAAAAAGTTCTTTAATACCACGTTAATGCCACACATAATTTTGATGATCAAAACATTGTTTAAAAATATGCCACATCTAACACAAAAGAACCCAAAAATCAAAAAACTCACAATACATTTGGAGTCCATGCCATGAAAGGGAAAAAACATAAACTTGGTGGCCATTAGGGATTAAGGTTTAGGTGCAACAACAAAGATCATTGATCATGATTATGAAGAACGTTGTACATGAAATTATCTATGATGAACAAATTGATTAAACAATACACCTCATTAAATACAAAAACACAACAATAGTTTTTTTACTAGTGACAAATACAAACTTAAAAAAGACCACCAAGAAAATTTGAATTCTATATATTATTCCATTGCCAAATGATATGTGAAGCACTCTCGACTCCTTGAAAGACTCAAATGTGAGTCCAAGTAGAAAACAACGGAAGAAAGAGGAGTCGGGGCACGCTCCCTAACTCATAGCACTTTGAGGGGTAGAGGGGCGTGCTGGAGCTCTCGGATGGGACTAAGAAGAGTTGACAAGCTTCACTCACTCACATGGGCCTGCACAAAACCCACACAAGGTGGTTAATGCATAGTTGGAGCACTTTTGGTGCTAGGACAAGCCACGAGCAACACGGACACACAAGACTCACCACAAACCAGACTCGGGGGAAGCCACCACCTTCCCCCTTATAATATACTCTGCACCTCTCCACGGTGCCCACATCCAAATGACTTTTTGTCCCGAGACTCTCAAATGGGAGTCCCGAAATCACCAAGGTTGGGACTCCCGCAACTTTGGAACCCCATAACTTTGCGATTAGACCTCAGATTGAGATGCGGTCTAAAGCAAAGTTGTAGCCCTTGTCGAGAGCTTTCCAACAATATGTTGCACATTGTTTACAGATAAGTACATCAGGTCGATTCTTGAATTTTTCTGGTCAGGAATCAAACTGTCAATTTGACTCCCGACCCTCCTTTTGGCCATAACTTGTGTTTCAAATGTCCAAATGAGCAATGTGAGCCCAATTTAAACATCTACGTTCCAAGAGCTTTCCAATGATATAAAGAATGCCACAAGCCATTGAATTTTGACCCCTAAAATCTCTCTCTAAAGTTTTGGGAGTCCACTGGGACTCCATCTCCCAAAGTGGGAATTGCCTTGGGAGTGTGAGGGTTCACTCCCTCACACTTTCCTACACTCCCGGGAGTATGTGATGTGACTCCTGGGCTTTCTCTTGGCCCGCACCCTTGCAACCCCTTTGCCTTGGTCACGAGCCCAAAGCTAGGGTTGCAACAATATGTCAAATAAAAATAGTAAAAATTTACTGATAATAATCCAATAATCACAAAAAGAAACTCAATACTTTGAGTTTTAGAAAAAGGCAACCGTGCCTATCCACGAATCCATGCCTATCTACAAATCTAAAAATGGTGTTCATAATGAAACATTTTTTAGTAGATTAAATTTTTATATATCATTTGTCCTTGTGGCCACTAGATGCAAAAAAATAAATTATTGGTTTGAAAAATGAAGAATTAGAGGTCCAATTTTTAACCTCACCTACAAACATAATTATCAAAAAATTCACACATTAAAAGACACCAATCCTAGCAATGAATGAGAATAAATAGATTATAATTAATTATGGATACTCAAAATGAATTATGAATAATTTGATGTATAATTAAAGTCATTAAATAATAATAATAATAATAATAATAATAACATAAGAAAAAAAATCAATCATGATTTAAATGAAAAAACACACATAAAGAAAGAACAAATATTTAATTGAAGTCACCAACATATTTTACAAATTATTGGATGCATTAGTAGCTTCAAAATTCACTTTCATTCTAGAAAAAAAACTATGAAGAATAATAATTTGACTTTTGTTTATTGTATTTTTTGTGAAGGAAAAAATAACAAAATAGGTGCATCTCGAACCACTATTTTCAATATATCAAAATACATTTCCACTTGTTGTTCCAACAATTTTCATACAAACATTGTTCATCTGAATTTGACCCTTTCTTCATTAGCACCCACCACTACACCCTCACCATTTTGAAAAATTCAATTTGATCATCCTTAACAACATCACTTTGTGTTCTTCCCAACTAAACAAGGACAAGGAAAGGATCATGAAGCCTCACAAGAAAAAAAACTCCATTGTTAAAAAATTTAAACATGGTGTATGTGGGAGTTGGCTTCAAGTTCTTGGGCCCACAATAAGGACGAATCTTGGATTAGGTCTTCCAAATCAACAACTGCCATTATGGACTACAATTCAACTCTCACGTAAATCAACTTCAAATTGTTGCAAGGCCAAAAGCCTTATGAAAGAATGGACCTTTGAACAAGTAAAGGTTTTTACAAATGGAATAAAATATCCTTATCGTAATCCACATATGGAGTCATCTTCATTGCATAAGTTGTGCTTTGTTCCATGCCTTGTTTCCAAAATTCCATGTATTTGGATAGTCCAGCATTGATAAAAATTTCCCTATTCACCAACCTCACTACATCATGGCCCCAAATTGGACGATATGGAACATGATTGGGGACCTTAGTAGGCAACTTTAAATATCCATCTGCATTAGCTTTCCATAATTGGATTGGAGGCGCCTCTATGGGACTCCAAACGCTATCAGTTGGTGAAACTTTGTACCACATCATAGGCCAACCAAAGGAATCCACTAAAAATCTAAAAAGATGCATATTAATATGTCCTACCAAGATTTTCGGACCATCCTTTAAACAACCAAGGACCAAGGTTTTGAGATCTAGAATTTCTTAAATCAACTACTAAATGAAAGCCTTTATCAAATTTGCCATAATATAATTGTTTTGCTCTCTTAACTTTTTGGACAAATATTTAAAGCATCCATCAATATCTTCATGTGTATGACCAACCACAAGCAATCCTAATTTAACTTCATCAAACACTTCCCTCGTCGTTAACAATGATAGAAATGCTAACAAATATTTATTATTATTATCTTTCACACAATTATCCATTTGAAACAAGAAATTTTTTTGGCAATAGTTTGGGGCTCGCACTTTCATTTAATGTCTTTAATTCACTTGTATAGCAAGATTTGCCTTGCAAAAGACATATGAAGAGCACCTTTTGGGGAGCATGTTCAAACAACATTTTGGACTCACAAGTTGGAGTTTTTTCTAAAGTTCAAAGAAGCCACAACAAGGACCCAATTGTAAAATTGGGATCATTAAGCCACAACTCATTGGAATATTGTGCATATCCCTCATAGCAATGACCATGAGCTATCATACCTATCAATGTAACAGGCAATTGTCCAAGCCCACAAATCATTTTGTTCACCACTTATAACCTTGTGAATGTAGATTTTGCATGATCCATTTTGTCATGGATAACACATAGGAATTCATCTTTCAAACACATAGACTAAGACTTCCAAATATGGTATAAGCTCATGTAGGACTCTTGATGTAAAAGTTGTTTTCTCAACTTTAGTTCATATTCTCTAACATCATTGTTATTATTCCCCAATTTTGATATTAAATCCGTTAGTGTCTCACACATAATACATTTTGCAAAAACAAAACCTTTCTTTCTTACATCAACATTGAAATCATGTCTCTTCCTTAACTTGTTCATCGTAGACTACAAAATACCTCCAATGTTAAACTCCTTGCTAATCTACGAAAATGTAATCCAAAAAAAATGATCAAATTAAAAAAACACATCACAATTTCAAACATTGAGAATTAACCTAAAAGAAATACATATATTTGCATGTTCTTTTAAATTGAATGTCACAAACACCACCATCATCCATTGTTTACATCATCATTCACACCAACATAGTCGCTTACATCATTGCTTGCACCAACATAGTTGCTTACATCATCGTTAACACTTACTTAACTCCTAGTTCATTATTAATTAGGAAACTTCTGAAGAAACTTCTTTGGTCAGTGCACACATGGAAGTGTTTATGGAAAGTTCTTTGAACTAAAAAGCTTCTCAAGAAGTTTCCTTGAACTAAGAAGCTTTTCAAGAAACTTTTTTGGTTGGTGCACACATGGAAGCCTTTATGGAAACTTCCTTGAACTAGGAAGCTTCTTGAAGCTTCACACATGGAAGCCTCTATGCTTCCTTGAGCTAAATCCCCAATGGGGTATAAATAGAGGTAGGATTTCACATTACTTTTAGTTTGTTCAACATCAGTTTTGGGTACACTTTCTTGTCATAACCTTTGTTTCCATACGTTATGAAAAATAAGTTATGTTTGAATCATTTTCTAGCATATATTGTGTTTTTGCCTTGTGTCTTTATATTTTTAGTCTTAGATTAGATTTAGGCTTACATTTCTTGTGACTTGTTTTCCTTGTTGTTCCCTTGGTTTAATTCTTATTCTTGTAGTTTTTCATGCCCATGATAGTTTGAACAAACTCCCATTAGGTTTATGCTTATTTTTATGGTCTTTATAGTTTTTTTTTTTGTGGAAGTCGAATGTGGACTACCTTTTTGCTTCACATGCAAGTGTTTTCCAAAGGTTGTGGATTACCCACCTTTTGAACGTGTTATTGAAGTTATGGATGACCCACTTCTTGTCGAAATTTTGATTTACATGTTTTTTTGGCCATGTTTACTTCAAGAGAAAAAATAGTTTTGTCCATGGAAGAAGTTCATGTAACCTTTAGGCATATGTAACAGGAAAATCAGTTTATTCATGAGTCCATTGCACACTTACACTAGTAGAAAACCCAGGATTTACAACTAGTGTTTACGACTAGTTTTTAGTCGCAAGCGACATTTTACAACTATTTTGTTGTTAGTCGCATAAGACAAGTTGCAAGCGATAAATAGTCGCAAAAACCAGTTACATCAGCATGACGTCACCAAATGGTGGATGGAGCCTAAATGTAGTATATACGGTTTCATCCGATGGTATCCTAATCGTGTGGGTAAGGAGTGGCCATGTTTTTTCCGATTAACTAATGGGTTGTTGCCACATGGCATGATTTCTAGTATTTGGGAAACCAGATTGTGATCTTGAATTTTCTAAATCAAATGGCCAAGAAA
>Ga0209208_10005434_pt1 | contig 17764 bp, 9 predicted proteins | sample S1TSphfallax_3_FD_187694 | JGI IMG/M metagenome (GOLD analysis project Ga0209208, IMG submission 187694) | Host-associated microbial communities from peat moss isolated from Minnesota, USA - S1T2_Fd - Sphagnum fallax MG (SPAdes) (version 2) | ecosystem: Host-associated > Plants > Peat moss >... | reverse complement strand
TACAAAAGAAAAAAATATGTTAAGTAAAATAGTACTTACTTGCTATTGATTCCAAAATAATTCATTTGAAAGAAATCCATTACTTATAAAAGATTCATTCTTATGAGAAAAATGAGCCATAGTAGACAGTGCCTCAAAAGAAGTACCCACTCATTTCTACATGCATTAAGTGCTTGTTAACCAAGTTCCAAAATGAAAATTTTTTTTGAATCCATTTAGTGATGGAAAGGAAGACATGATTTACAACTTGCAAGTTTTAAAAATGAAACAAAGCTAACAAACATACCTTTGCCAAGATTGTATGAACCTTGGAATGCCTACTATATACGGGGCTTGAATAACTTCAACAATATTGAACTTGCTTCCATAATATCCAAAGAAAAAGCCTAAATTAGCAACCTAGACAGATTTGCATGATCAAAAGCAATTTACATGATAAGCAACAAGGAAAATTGACACAAAAAAAAGTTCAAAGAGAACAAAGTGTACCTTTTGTAGAATACAAGTTTAGCTTCCCATAAATGTAACAATTTGGTTTATGACCACTTGAAAAACATCTCAAAATTCAAGACATCTAACAATTTGCTCAAGGAGATAATGTCACTAAAACTAACTAGGAATCCTCTAATCACTAACCCTACATTTTGATTTTGTTTTGAGACCTCTAGAGTTTTGAGACTTTGAAGCAACTTTTAATTGTGTGAGTTGCTTCACAATTGTAGAATATATGTGTGAATTAACTTCTAAATGGGTTTTTCAATGTAGCAACGTAGTAAAACTAGTGTCTTCTTTTTTAGGAATTCCTATAGGTGTGTAGAACAATTCATTTTCAAAATCTCCATCTTGTTCACCCCAAGCCAAGCTCTCATCAACATATCATGCCCTACTTAGGGTTTCCCACGTAGCAAGTTCAATCTTCTTAATAGACGGATTGGATTTCCACACACTAATCCAACCAAAAATCAACTTAAACAAGGTTAGGTATTGATTCTGCAATTTGAAAAGAAGATGGATCAACCATCATTCCATTTTAGACCTAACAGATTAATAATATGCACACAAAAAGATTAACTCATGATAAATATATTTTGGTGGCACAACTTTGTTTTGAAATTGCACATAGTTTAAAATGTTTTTTCAAAAACATTTCAATACACCCTTGGTTATGGCAAACCCCATAGTTTGTTCAATTGATAAATTTCCACAAACCACTCACATGACTTTGCCAATTTAAACCCTCAAAATGTACACAAGTCATTTCAAGCTTCACTCCTAGTTAAGCCTCTGAACACATATTACAATATGATGCAAAATTGTACAATGCATATGAAAAACATTCAAACAAATAGAAGCATGTGTGATGCATAGTCTTGTAGGTGGGAAAAATGATGGGGTATGGAACTTATTGATTTTTGTAGTTGTTGTGATCCTTCTTGACAATGAAGTTGGACTTCTTTTTGTCCATTAGTGTAATTGTTATTGAAAATTATATATCTTTTTAGTGAAGAATGAAGTGCGATTTGACACAAGGGTGCAATCATGGTTGGGGTACACAAAAGGAATGTCTCACCTCAAAATCATTCTTAGGACATTACTTTAAATGACCATTACATTTAATAAATAATTTTTTTGGTAGATTTTTTTTTCATTAGGAACTCACATAATTTTTGATTAAAATGGTGGTGATTATTTATGGATGATCAAAACATGTCCTTAAATGTCCTAAAAAATGGCTCAAGAACATGTCCCATTTTGAGTTTTATTGAAAATGACTCAACAAGATTAGCAATATTTGTTCAAATTATTCCATATTTTAACCACAAATAGAATAAAGTGTGTTCTATATGATGGCATGATTTTTTTGTATGGTAAATCACTAAAATTTGTGGAATTGATGCTAAAATATTGGATTTTTTCATAAAACGTATGTGTTAATAAAGACAACCAAATTAATTTTGTTAATTAAAAATTTACATCCAAAGGTTTGGAAAGAAGTATAGGAAACGTGGGTGCAAAGAAAAGGACATTATTTTATGGTTTTTTTAGGGTTTTGGGATTCCAAATGAAAGTATGCCATTTCGTAATGTTTAAGTAGTCCTACATTCCTTTTTGGTTTATATTATAACATGACATTCAATTTTTGTTCAATTGATTTGAATCAATCATTATAACACTTATTGGTTGAAAGCCTAAACATACATATCCCCCTTTCATTGTTTAACATCTTAGAACATTCATTTTGGTAAGTCCTTAATTTAAGATTCAAAACACATGACAAATGGGTGTCATGGTTCTTGTTATTGTACCCCAATTGTGATTGCACTCACAACTCACTCATGATCACCTTCTCCAAACCAATGACGTGTTATTCTCATGTTGAAAAAATGGTTGTGAACATTTCATGCACAACAATTGCAAGTTTATGAAGAAATCTTTCTTTCAACATTTTGTGCCTTAGATTGAAGCTTCAAAAATATTGAGCTTCATGGTTGAACTACCCACCACAAAATTTCAAAAAATGTAATTTGGAAAGCATGTAGTTCCAACCAAAAATGTTACAAATCTAGTGGAGAACAAGGTTGTCCTTTAATATGAAAGGCAACTAACTTCTAGAAGTTGAAACTTCACTTAAACTATAATGTGATCTTCAAATGTTCTAATGTACACATGAGCTTTTTATTTTTTTGAAGTTGATTTGAATCATTGAATATTCATGTTGAGGAAGGAAATGCAAAGAGTTTACGTGATCTATGGATAGAAGATTATACCTTAGGGCACAAGGAAGAGCTATGGCACCACATAAACAATGGTAAGCTTGTTCAAACTTGATTGCAAATACTTGGGGTGCGTTAACTAAAAGATGAAAGACCACAAAACCACATTAAAGCGTAGCTAACAAGTGCATAACTAGAGTTAGACAAGTTGGGCACATGTGTATAACTATAATAAAATAGGTCGGGCACAAGAAGGAACTGAACTTAATTTGAAATTGATTTGTTATCATCCAAACTGGCCTATTCGGCCTTAACCAATATAAAAAATCCATGTGTTAATAGTGACTCCTTAGAAAGGACCCTAGCCTTGCCACTAGTGACTCCTTTTATTGTGAACTTACCTATATTTAAAATAACATAGGCATAGTATACATATTACATATTGGTGCCTATACTTATACCTTTTATATATTAAAAAATATTAGGTATGTAAATATAATTTAATTTGAAATATATTATGTGTATTATATATATATAGGTGAAATAATAGATTAATATACCTAAAATGATATATGTATAATACAAAGTTTAAACTCAAATTTTCGTTCCAAAACTTCTTATTGACTTTGTGCTTCCTTTTGGCAACACCCCATAGTCATGGGCTTTGGTGTTCCATTGAAACTCTCTTTTCCATTCTCTTTAGTGTTTTCTTGAAACTTTTCTCATCATAGCTTTAGCCTTTTGAACTTTGGTCAATACATGTCAAATGTTTTATTTTATTCAAATTTAGATTTTTTTTCCAAAAGTTGTCAAAGTTTATTGATCCTTTTAACTCTGATGTAATTTTTAGGTTTGATTTGCACCACATACAAATGGATGCAACCCTATTTTCTTGTTGCCATAAGGTGCTAATACAATTTTCAGGTCTAATTTGCACCACATACAATTGGATGCAACCTTATCTTTTTGTTGCCATAAGGTGCTAATACAATTTTCAAGTCTAATTTGCACCACATACAATTGGATGCAACCCACATTCTTATTGCCATGCGATGCTGATACAAATTTCAAATCTGATTTGTACCACATACTGGTGGATGTAACCCACATTCTTGATGCCATGGGGTGTTGATACAATTTTCAAGTTTGATTTGCACCACATACAAATGGATGCAACCCAATTTTTTTATTGCATGTGGAGTGTTGATGTGGTTTCCAAGTCTCATTTGTAGCACATACAAATGGATGCAACCCAATTTTCTTGCTACCATGGGTGTGATATAATTTCCATGTATGATTTCAACCACATGCAAATGTATGCAATCCAACTTGCTTGTTGCCATCTAGTGTTGAATGCATGGTTAGCACAAATATTATAGTTGAAAGTCACTCAAAAGGCATGTATGTTTGTGAACAAATTTCTAAAACTTAAAAATGGATGGGATTTGCCAAGGTTTTTATTAGATGTAACTTGTTTGACATATATGTAAAACATGGCAATAAGAAAATATGGCATGAAATGATTGTTTGTGATTCAAAAAAAAATATTAAAATGAATAAATACAACATTGTTTCCATTTTTTTTAGGTTTGGTTTTGGTCATGTTTCAATTTTGATGTGATTTTTAAATATGATTTTTCACAAAATACAAATGTATCCAACCCACATTGTTGTTGTTATGGAGGCATGTGTTGAATGCACGTCTTCCAACACAAATGAAGTTGAAAGTCAAGGCAAATACATTCATGAAAAAATCATTGATGATGAATGAAATTCATTATATTTGCTAAAAGTAATTTGGTTCATGTACATGCAAAATGTGGCAATTAGGATATGTGGCAAAATGAACACATTGTTTTTCCAATCTTCAAGTTGAAACCCATCTTAAACCACCCACATTGAAACACATTGGAATACCATTATATTACACATAGTCATGCTTACACCATGTGTATAAACTTGCATATGTGTCCACCTTAAAGTGCAACCACTCATGGAGCACACTTAATCTTTGGGGACATTGGACATCACTAATGCATCATTTAACCTTCATGAACTATTAAGGTTCAACATAGTCGACCGATGGATTAAACTAAAAGTTCCATTAGACCAACAATTATAATATAAGGGGCCAATAGTTCCACCAAACTAATCCATTAAACCAACAATAGCGCTATGCCAAAAATTCCACTAAATCAATCCACTAGACCAACAATTCCATTAGGCCAATAATTCCACTAACCCAATCCACTAAGTTTCACTATATTCAATATATGGTGGAATGGGACAAGTCCTATTCCACCAAACTCCATTGGATTCCACCACACATAATTTTATAAAATTAATTTTAGTATAAATAATGAATATTTGGTGTCCCAAGTGGACAAGAGTGGAGTTCAATGGAATGAGTTGGTGCATGGTGGAATCTTAGTAGGGTTTTTCCTAGGTGTTCTACTTCATTAGCACTTCGACCGAAAATATCCAATAATCCATTCTAATGGAGTTGGCCCAATTTGAATGGAACTTAAGGGGAATGTTCAATGGATTGGGGAAATGTAATGGACCCTAATCAAATGAATAGCATATTGGTCATGGATTTGCTTCATGACACCAATTTTTGATGTTTTGGAAAACATTGACACTATTTGCCCCAAAAGAGATGATTTTGTTGGCAATATGGTCCCTTGCCAACCTACTACCTATCACCACTGCCTCCATAATCATCTTAGTTAGGTTATTACTTACATTTTGATCCTTCTACCACTTAGTCCAAAGAAACAAGAATCAAGGTTCTTACCCAATTTTCCACCACATAACAATGGATAGACAACCAAAACTAGTTATCAAATGTAAAAACTTCATTACGACTCATTGCAACATATTGAACAACCCCTATAGCAACTCTAGTTGCCCACATCACCTCTTCATGCATGAACTCAACCATTGTCCATTTAAAGTTGTCACTCTAATGTTTCTTGTTATTTTTGGGGATTACCAAGAAGTAATACAAAAGCCTCAATGCTTCATACTCCAACATTGGACATCCTTGCTGCAACAAATGCAAGATGGTGGCAAATTGTGCCATTGCATTTGCAACTTGGGTAGCAATAGATTCACGACATGAGAAACCAATAATTTTTGGTTATTTGCATTCCTAGAATCCTTGGAGTAATACCAATCCCTTTTTTTCACACCAATCCCGATGTTCTTATCAACCTTCTTATGACTTACATGCTTACAAAGTGATTCCCATTTAACAACCAATAACTTATCTTTCCTATCCACCTCACTGAAACTTCTACATTTGATTGTATGTAAAACTACCATTTGACCCTAGAGAAAATTATGTCCATGGAAACTTTTCAACCCAAAAGTCTTGAAATTTTCTTGTGGCATCATAGCTTCGTTTCTTGACCTTTAACTTGGGTTGGATAGTGGGTAGATCATATTCATGGGTGAGAAAGGGATCATAATCATTCATAACAACATCTTGATTTAATGATGTTGAATGATCAACAATGTTGTTTGATGAAAACAAGGGAGGACAAGATGTAACAAGACCTTGAGATAATGATGCTACATTATAATCAAGAGGCCCACCAACATTAGCAAGGTTTCTATTAGAATAAAAATATATGAACTTGTAAGAATGTGGGAATTGCGATGTGCCATTCTGAAAAGGGTTTAAGATTGGAAACTAAAATGCAAGGCTACAATCAAATGGGTAAAAGAAACCAAATTTGAAACCTACAAGTAGATAACAAAAAAATTAAACAATAAAAGAGGAGGTTTAAGCTTGGTAAACCTTGGTCGAAAAACATAAAACAAATGTAAAAAATAAAGAAAGATAAGAGGATATTGAACCCTTTACATGAAGTTGTAGCAGCCCAATAGGGTATTTAGTTTTGGTGATTTATCTCACAATTTCGTAATTGAATGTACATAAAAAAATAAAATTCATACATGTTAGGGAAATAAGATACTTTGAAATATGAAAACACAATGGATATCAAGGGAATCCTCATGGACAATAAGAAAAATGGAGGTGTATTAAAATATTTAAAAAATAGTAAATGGGATGCTTATTCAAATCCCAATGAACCAAGAAAGCAACAAATTTTTCTTCCAAAACTTGAATGAATTTGGAAAAATTGATTATTTCAAACATGTCAAGGAAACAAGATATTCTAAAATCACAATGGATATCAAGGGAATCCCCATGGACATCAAGAAAAAATGGAGGTGCATTAAGATGCAAAAAAATAGTATGGGAGGAAATGGTAAGCCCAATTGTGCATGCAAGGTTGTTAATTTATACCATGCTTGTTGTCCAATAATTAAAGGAACATTTGAACATGGATTGTGTGTAAGGAGAATGGTGATGGGGTTTGTGTTTGTTGCCCATGTTTACAAATGGAGTGTTGTGAGATAAATTTTGGTTGCACTAATAAAAAACCCCATTCTTCCAATTACATTTCCAACTCCTTTTCAACTATAATTTCAAATTGAAAACAACAAACTGAGTTGGAAAATATTATTTGCAACTGAAAACCATGGCAATCAACAAGTATAAGCTAAAAGTGATATTCCAATTGAAAATGTCAACCATGTGTCAACACCACATCAATTGCCATTTCAAACCATTTTAGTTGCGAATGTTATCAATTATTATAGTTGAAAATCATTTTCAACTTGAACAATAGGGTGGATGAACTTCATCCAATGACATTTCATGATGTCATCAATTTTATATTTCAATATTCAAATAAAAATTAAATTTATATGAATCGTTCAATTTAAAAATGGATGATATTTTGACACGTGGATTAAGGAGACATTGACATGTGGTAGTGATTTAATTATTTAAAAATTAAATATTGTTGATAAATAACATTAATCTATATTGTCCATTTTGCATCCAATAAAATTTTGACAAGTAGATGTAAACTTTATATTTTAGTAGACCTAGGTACCTACTTACCTACTTGATTAAATTTAAGTACCTATGTAGGTAGGTAGGTAAAATGTTTATTGAACTACCTAAACATAACTAAGTAGGTAGCAAAATTACCTACCCATCGAAACCTATTTACTAAATAAGTTAATTTAAGATAATCCCATTTTGTTTTGGTTTAGTTTTTAAGGGTCAAACCATTTTGATTGGCTCATCCCAAGTATCATTTGTTTATAAAAATGGTTGGTGCATTTAATTATATAATTTGCAAATTTGAAACATATGACAAATAAGATGGGACAAACATTTTTCTTAATTGCAACTACTAAAATAAACATGCTAATAATTTAAGGACAAAGACTTATAAATCTTTGTACATTGTTTTGTTTCTTTTGGAGCTCAATTTTTTTTTGGTAACCCTTCATTTGACACATCTTATGCAATAAAAATCATTCAAATAAATGAAGGAATGAGCAAGATATGCCTTTTCCAAATGAAGGGGGTCATGGGCATGATGTGGGTTGGTGTATATGACCGGTTTGCATTCTAGACCTTAAGATCTTTGGACACCAATCTATTGTCTTTAAACTTTAAAAAGGTTAGGTAAAGTTTCAAATGGCATACCCAATGCAAAAAAAATCGCTCAAGTCGATGAAGGAACGAACAAGATATGCCTTCTCCAAGTGAAGGGGGTCATGACCATGATGTGGGTTGACACATATGACCATTTTGAATTATGGAGCTTAAGATCTTTGGACGTCACATTATTGTCTTTACATTTTATTTTATTTTGTAAAGCTTCAAATGGCACATCCAATGCAACAAAAATCGTTCAAATGGATGGAAGAATGAACACGATATGCCTTCTCCAAATGAAGGGAGTCATAAGCATGTGGGTTGTCACATATGACTAGTTTGCATTTTGGAGCTTAAGATCTTTGGACGTCATTCTATTGTCTTTGCACTTCAAAAAGGTTTTGTAAAACTTCAAATGACATTTCCATAAATTTTTTAATTGTTCAAAGTAAACAAGAAATAAAAAAGATATGAAATTCTTCTTGCTTGTTTGTTTTTGGAATTCTAAGAAATATTATCGTAAATTTTCATTTGGTTCACTTGTGGTCATGAAATGTTTTCCAAAAAAACAAGAAATTTCAAAAATATGGTAGAGGTTTAGTGATAGGCATGCTTACCCTATCCATTAGTTATGTTATATTAACTTAATTCACCTGCTATTTATACTGAATATTAAACATATAAATATATAATAAATAAAAAACCTATTATCATCATTATTATATATATAATAATAATAATAACTAATACCTATTATATATATATATATATATTGTTGGAGATTAACTATAATTGTGTTAATTAAAAATTTCAAATAATATTACTACTATTCATTATATATTTAACTATAATTTAACTCTTTATTTATAGTTAATCATATAATTGATTGGTAGTAATCATATAATACAATACATATAATCAATTATAATATCAATATATGATAATATAAATCATATTTATAATTTAATATTAATTATATGTAAGAATATTAATTATACAATATAATTTTATTAGTGAATAATGCTTGATAATATTATTAATATTGATAATTACTTATAATTTATACATTTACATTAATTTAAATGAGATACAATAACACACACACACACACACACACACACACACACACACAACTAGTAAATATGTTTAAGTTTTAATTAATTAATAGGTTTCTATTAACTAATTAAAACTTAAACCTACTTAGTTAATAGTTACTAACTACCTAGTAAGGACCTAACTACTTAATGCTTTAGGTACACACTAATTGAGTACTTAACTACTAATTAAGTAAATAACTAGGTAGGTATCTATTTAGTAGTAATTAATAGGTACTTAATATAAATATTGTTGTAACCCTAGCATTAGGTTTGTGACCAAAGTAAGGGTTTGTAAAGGTGTGGGCCAAGAAAAAAGTTTGGGAGTCACATTTCATGTTCTCGAGAGTGTAGAAGAGTGCGAAGGAATTAATATGTATTTAATATAAGTATTGTCGTAACCCTAACCTTCGATTTGTGACCAAAGCAAGGGTTTGTAAAGGTGCAGGCCAAGAGTGAAGTTCGGGAATCACATTTCATGTTTTCGATAATGTAGGAAAGTGTGAGGGAACAAACCCCACACTCCTAAATGAGATTCCACTTTAAGATCTTCAAAAGACGATTTCAAGGGTCAAAACTCATTATATTGAAAAGTTCTTTATACCATTGGAAATATCTTAGAACTTAGATGTCTTAAATGGACTCGCATGACCCATTTGGGTATTGAAACATAAGTTATGTCAAAAGAAAGGCTGGAAGTCAAATTGCCAATTTGATTTTTGACCATTAAAAATCAAGACTCGCCCTGATCTATTTGCGTGAAAGTGGCGTGCCACATATCATTAGAAAGCTCTCAACAAGGGTTACAACTTTGTTTTGGACCTCACTTCAATTGGAGGTTTATAAAAGAAGTTATGGGCCTCCAAAGTTGTGGAAGTTCGAATTTTGAGAATTTCAAAATTCGCAACTTGGGAGTCCCGAGACAAAATGACATTTGGGTGTAGGCCTTGTGGCCAGGCATACAAGGTGGTGGCTTCCTCCAAGTTCGGGCTATGGTGAGTCTTATGAATATGTGTTTGCTCGTGATTCATCCGTGCACCAAAATTGTTCCAACTATGCATTAATCAACTTCTTGTTTGGTTTGTGTACGTCCGTGTGAATAATTAACCTGCTTGTCACTTGTCATGGTCCCATCTCAGAGCTCCAACACAGCCTTCTACCCCTGTAGTGTTGCAAGCCAAAGAACATACCCTAACTTTTTATCCTTCCGTTGTTTTCACCTTGGACTCGCAATTGAATTTATCAAAGAGCTTGCAGGTGTGTCAGATATGGCTTACTATATTCATGAATAATTCATATAATTAAAAGATAATCACAATAAAGTTGTAATCAATACATTAGTTTGAAATTACATTTCATTTGTATAATTGACATTTATCATCCATGCTTATGTTTGTGGTTGACCAAAGTAGTTGGACATGGGACTCATCTTGGGATGTCATCATTCTTTGAATCAAAATTTCAACTAAAAATCAATTGTAGCACTTGTGGATACCAAAAATATTACGTGACTATCCCTTTAATTGACATTTCAACTTGCTTGGTAGGATCGAATTATTAAATAAAATAAAAAATTGCAATTGAAACATAGTTGAAAATGACATGTAGTTGAAAACATTATGGTTGAAAAAATGGATTTTCTCCTAATGTTGTAGGGGCGATTATCTTAATAGGTCAAATTTATTATTTAGAAGTTGTGCACTAAAGGTTGTGTAATTGTTAATGTAACTATGTTTGAAATAAATGTTGTTTAAAGAATAACAGTACTTGGGAGGTAATAAATAGATAGTGAAAAAAGGTCTAAGGAGGAACAAACCATCAACAAATCCAAGTAAGCCCCATATTTTCTCATCCCATCAAACCCATTAAAATTAATATAAATTAGGTCTAGATACCTAACCTAATGAGTTTAGTAAAAAAACATGTGAATTTTTAAAGGTGTTATTGCTAATTATAACCTCTTGGATATTCTTCGAGGAAAACAAAATGGTCCAAGTTTAAGGTGTTTAACAAACTAATTTTATGTTTAACGAAAATTCAAAGGTTTTGCTTCAACAAAACATTGTCTTGGAATAATTTTCATCAACGTAATATTTTTTTGTTTTTTTAAATAATCTTCCATTTGACAATGATGAATCATGGTTTTTGATTGTAATTAAACATTTGCAAGTTGTAAACGACTTCAATTCTAATTGAAATAATATCAAGAATGTTAATTTTCAATTCATCCACTCATCAATTTATGTCAACGACGTTCCACCAATGTTTAATGAACCCCATGTGTTGTCTCCATTTCCATCATGCTACTTGTCATTTCTTACCATTTGAGGATTTTGTTCACTTGGAAAATGGTTGTTGGCCTTCTTTTTTTGATGGGTGGAATTTTCCTTGCATTTATTTTCACACAATCAACCAACAATCATTGATTTTAAAAAAAAATCCTACAAGTAATTCAATTTTATATGACTCCAACATATATTGGAATGTACCCTTTGAAAAGTATTGTTTTGATCCAATTTTCATGGACTATTCCAAACAATATTTTTTTTCAAAATTTTAAAATTTTTGTGAGGTAGGTGGTTTGGCAATCATCCATAAAGGAAAATAAAAAAGTATTGGAGTTTTGTTATATTTTGGTTACATGTTAAAACCGATTGTTTAAATTTGGTAATTTCAATTTTTTTTTTCATAATGTGGCAACTTTGGGCCAAGAAAAAAAACTTTGTATGAATTATACTAATTTTGTTTTTGTTGGAAAGATGTGAAGGTTTGGCCCAAAAAAAACATTAACTCCAAGGCATTAACTACATTTGGCCACAACATGCCAAATCAAATCCCATTGATCTTCTAAATTTTTCATTAGTGATTTCGCTACAATTTTTAATCTATGCAAATTATAGTACATTTATGTCTTCTTTCAAAATGCCATAGATTTTTTAGCCATTGCAAACCTATGAATTCATCTTGAAAAATGTGAAAAAAATGACTTACAAAGGTTATCACTCCTTGTTGATCGCAAAAAATCTTCCTTTCCTTTTTGTTTGTATTAGACACCCCCTTTTCATGTCCATGGTTGTCCAAGGTTAAACAAAGCCTCCCATTTGGTCAAAGAAAATTGACTTTGTGGCAAGTGACACTTTAAGGTTGTATCATCTTTTGCAATGTGTAGGCTTTAGGTCAACATCAACAAGGCCATGGGGGCTTATACATGTGCAAAATGATAAGCATGTTTTTTTTTCATTTCTTCAAAAGTATGTAAAGAATATGTTATCATTGCACCACCAAATATAGACCATTTTTGAAGATGTTGTGAGTCGAAAATATCCATGGTCCAATTTAAACTTGTAAACAGCCTAATTTCTTGAGCCAACTTGAATTCATATTGAAGTGCATTTTATGACCTAAAACCAAATGGTGTAAAATTAATGAACAAACGTCTTTTTGGCAATGAATTCACCTTTCTCTTCTTTTCTTTTCTTCCATAACTTCCATCCACCATCAAAAATTAAAAATTACAGATGAATAAACTAATGATACATGCCAAACTTAAGAAAACTAGGTCTACATTAATTCACAAAGGTTTTTATTCCATAGCTTAGTGTGATTTGGAGGCAAGGGAAATAAAATGTGTGTTTTTAAAAAAAAATTGTATTAAGGGAAGATTTTCATGTTGAATTTTGAACCTTCATCCTTCATATGGGTGACTTTAAGGACAATTTTCAAAAGTCAACATGAAAGGCCAAAAATAAACCCAATAGCAAGTTCAAAAAATGTGATTTAAAAGATAATTTCAACAAATATTATCCAAAGGTATATGTTATAATCATAATTTAATGTCATGTCACACCCTATTGTGTTACAAAGTTTATACTATAATTAAATTGTAAATAAACTCAGTGACCAAAGTTATATTCACCTCACAAAAGGTATCTTGCAACTATAATTTAATATTATACCATTACCCAACCACATTAAACTTGTTAACAAATATCATTTCAAATTAAGGAAATTATTTATTGAAGCAAAAATGATTTATTCAACATTTGTTAAAATTACAATTGTAGATTATTAATATTTGCATTGTTACTAAATTACATTTCTACATTTAGTTTATTATCAATTTATTCAAAATTATTGACATTACCGAAATTTGGTGAAACAACTTGATGCACCTCTTTATGTAGGATGTTGAATGGGAAATTTAAACAATCCCAATGATAACAAAAAAGAATAAAATATTTTTTTTTCATGATAAACTTTTTCGTTTTTGTATTCAAACTTTTATTTGAACTTGATATTGACATATTGGCATTTTAATTCAAATACCCACAACATGTTCTTCCACATTTCATAAATTGTTTTCAATATCCAATGTTTTCAAAGTGTACAAATGTTCCTAGTTAAATGTAACCATCAAATTTCCTTCATCATTCAACTTTTGCCAAACTTTAATGGGTGTTACATTATGAATGTCACACATATAATATATGACCAATTGTGTGACTAGTTTTAAACAGACTATGGTTTGAAAACAAATCCACAATTCCTAAACTTTCTAATTTTCACCTTGTGTTATCAAACAACTTGGCATTACTTTGAATAAAAATCTCTCCAAAAAATCAAAAACATAACAAATGAAAGATTGAAATGTACCTGAAATTGATAGCAAACATTCCACAATGTGTAACCACCAAACTTTGTTGTTTCTTTATGTGACCTCCAATGCGAATAGATAGTCATGAACATTTTAAATTTAAACTCCCAAAAAAAACTTGATCAACTTATATCCTTTAGCTTGTTTCAAATACATTTGAACTTCAAGTGGCATCAAGTGGAGTCCATCGCTTCAAAAGGTTTCCATATTCAATCCTTCCAATCAAAACCCACATAGTGTGACTTGCCTATGGGTATTGTAAGCGCAATTGAATAGTTGAGAAGAGTCATGTATTTCATTTTTAGAATGATAATCATAAGCATGACAATTACCCTATGTCATAATGCCTCCATCACCAACAACTGGCAAGATTGCAAGTTGTCCAACAACCCTTTCCCTTCCCCTTCCACTTTTGACTTATTGCCACATCCCAATTTTTCTCTTCTATTGCATAAAGTGTTTCTATTCCTAAATGTTATTTGAGCCTATCAAAGGAACTACTCTTTCATGTGAATTAAAATGAAAAGTTATGCATGTAAACAATCTTCATATTGTTTGCATACAAATAACTATTTCAATTTCTACTTAGAAGAATTTCCAATGTTCATTTTGCAATCCAACTCCCACTCACATCTAATGCAATTGTCTCCTTTTCAAAAAACATTCTATTGTTCTTCCACTCAACAACAAACTAATGTGAAAAGATACATTTCAAAATCACAAATTACTAATTTAAAAAGCTAACAAATATGATGTTTCTTCTTTAAAATGTGAAGCATGAAAAGTCTAAACTTTTTGTCCAAGGTTTCCACTTGAAGTTTAATTCCCTAACACTGTCTTGAATTGTTTTGATAAATTCGATACCGGCAACTGGACTACTTGTGTGGATGTTGATCTCTAAGTTTATTAAAGTTTCATGCATCTCTGTTCGAAGCTTGTTTAGTAAGGTTACACTAGTTGCAAGCATTTGTGGAATCATGTGAAGGATCAAAGTTTTCACTGGTGGCCACCTTTTTAGTTTTTTCACTTCCTCAATGTTGGTTTCCATGGAATGCCATAGCCCAGGCCCAATATTCAAGATTGCAAGATTAGGACATTGAACTTGAAGTGTTTCAAAGCTAGGAATGTTCAACATCACGTCTTTCAATGCTCCGAGCCACTTTCCATCTTCACCCAATGCCATGCAAGGTATATCTAGAAACAATTTGTTCAAGAACCAATTCCCCTTCACAAGCTTTGAGAGCGCAAGAAAGTTTGATGCGCCATAAAGTAGCTCTTGCAAGTTGGACATATTTGAGAAACTAATTTCAGAATACTTGTAGACCTCCAAATTGAAGGCAACAAATTTTAAAATAGGTGCAGATATACAAAGTTCTTCAGGGCATGCCATTTTCAACTGCAGTTTCGACAAGTTGGGCAAATCAAGTTTGATAGCCCCAGCCTTTGTTGAGAGTCCAAGGCATAGAACTTTGAGTTGTGGTGAGCGCAAGCAACCAGTTTGGATTCCAAAAACTCCCAACAACGCTAATGTTTGCAAATTCTCCATCTTATTGGTTATATCATCCAAGGCATCCCCATTCATTTTAACACAACGAAGTGTGAAGCTTGTCAGCTCTGGCATTGGTTCGCAATCCTTTGCATCAATGAGCATATTTCTCAAATCAATTGTCTTCAATCTCTTGCCTACTCAACAGCCAAAGAACAACATTTAAAGGTGAGAGTCTAGTTTGATATGAATTCATCCATGAAACATGAACAACTTTTTTTCATTAAAAGGAATATGTGGAAAGCACTTCTTGTTGTTTAGGGTCCTCACTTGAAAAAGGTTTCCATATAACAAGAATCATAGGATAGAATATTAAAACTCATACAATGTTTGGGACATGATTTTCAATATGGATGATTTTTCTCATAATGGCTTAGGATAGAGGATAAAGAACTCACAATGTTGGGACAAGATTTTCAATATGGATGATTTTCTCATAATGGCTTGGATCCCATAGTCGACTATGCAAAGATGTTGTAAAGTTTTGCCCACTGATGGCACCCATTTTATCAGATGTAGTGGATCACTCAACCAGAGATCACATTCTCGTCTTTCTTCTGCAGGAACAGACTTTGATTGCAGTTTAGGATCAATTTCAATTCGGAGTTGAATAAGGCATCTTTTTGATCTAAGATCATGCTCCAATACTTGTCGGAATGGGGTATATTGCTTCAATTGTTGTTTCTGTTTCGTTTGGCAACCCTCACATGCTGCTTTCTGAGTTATAGTACTTGATTCATCCTGCAAGGCTTTTGTCATATCATCGTCTTCTCCCTTGTGTGCTGACTCTGGATTATCTCCAACAATTTGTTGATGGGAAATCTCTTGATCACCATGTGCAACTCTGTGACCCAAATTCCTTTCAAAGATTCCATTGCCGTTTCGCTCACTTGGGAAGGAACCTTGCACTTCATTGCCAACATCAGTTAGCTCTTGCTCTCTATGTGCAACTTCGGTGCCTAACTTCCTTTCAGAGATTGCATTGCCATTCCGGTCACATTTCAAGGAGGAATTGTGTACAACAATGCCCTCAAGTGAAGAAGAAGAAGAAGAAGAAGAAGTGTAACCCTTGTGGTCAAACTCCGGATTCTCTGAAGTTCTTTGAGATCCGTTCCTGACGTGATTGCCTCGAGCTCTTTCACGTGCATTTTCAGAATCTGAAGATTGCTGGGCAGCACCATCATGCTTAAAACGATCAGGATTCAAACAGTTTCGAGATCCCTCCCCGGTTCTTCTCACGCCTGTCGAGACATCGTGGACTTCAGGAGCATCGTGGGTTCTCTCACGTGTCCATGACTCTAGCTCTTGACTGGCCTGCACGTTCTCGAGTTCTCGTGGAGAGTGGGGCCCTCCATCTTGATCGGCATCGACGTCCCCTGGAGGAGTTGTTGCTTGCGATCTTGTATCGTCCCTTAGGTCGTCGCGTAGACCACTTCCGAGCATTTCTCCACGGATATATTCTTCTTCGAAAGTCTTAGCGATGATATTTCCCTTGTTCTTCCTGGCGTTTTCATGATCGATAGCACGGGCAACGCACCGAAGCGACAAGACGTTCTTCCCAGCCTCGTTGAAAACCTTGCAAACGCATCTGGCTATTGCAATATGTCTGGAGTCCTCAAGATGCGAAAAGATAACATCAGCGACGTCATTTGTGATCTGCACAGACATCGCCGTATTCATCGCATCAGAACGAAACTTCTTCTTCTCAGTGACCTTCACCTCCATGACTATGAAGAAGCAAACAAAGCCTTTCTTCCACAGCAGGATACTTGTGGCTTGTACTCGGCAGATGAAGTCCACCTGTTATGCGTGCGACGAGCGCAGCGAGGCCGAAGGAAGTATTCAAGTACTACTCTCAGGGTAATATTGAAGACGGATTTTCTGTACCTCATTTGTGAGAGAATCCGGCATCGTTATGTCCTCGACGAAATCTCTTTTTACGCGTTTCTTCTGTAGCAGGAAACAAAAACAAACACGGGGCAATTTGTGAGAATCGTCTCCAAATAATCTTCTGTTTCTTGACAACTTCTTTCTTTCGTGTTTCTTCTTCTTAGTGCTCCAAATCTTGTGCTTCTCGAGACCTTCTTTCTTTCGTCTTCGTGTTTCTTTAGTGCTCCAAATCTTTTGTTTCTTCAATTCAAGTGAGCATACATCACATGCAGAAGGACAAAAATCGAAATCTAAATGCCAATTCACTCGCTTAAAAGCCCCAACAAATATCTCACA
>Ga0209208_10005433_pt1 | contig 17764 bp, 20 predicted proteins | sample S1TSphfallax_3_FD_187694 | JGI IMG/M metagenome (GOLD analysis project Ga0209208, IMG submission 187694) | Host-associated microbial communities from peat moss isolated from Minnesota, USA - S1T2_Fd - Sphagnum fallax MG (SPAdes) (version 2) | ecosystem: Host-associated > Plants > Peat moss >... | reverse complement strand
TCAATCAGAGGTTTATACACAAAGTTATGGGTGTCCAAAGTTGCGAAAGTCGCAATTTAAGGAATTTTGGGACTCTAACTTCGGAGTCCCGGGACAAAATGACATTTGGGTGTTGGTCCCGTGGTTAGGCACAAAAAATAATATAAGGGAGAAGGTGGTGGTTTCCCCCAAGTCCAAGCCGTGGTGAGTCTTATGAGTCCATGTTTGCCTATGGCTTGTCCTTACATCAAAAGTGTTTCAACTATGCATTAACCAACTTGTTGTTTGGTTTTTGTAGGTCCGTGTGAGTAATTGACTTGCTTTTTACTCTTCCTAATCCCCATCCTGAAGCTCCCACATGCCCCTCTACCCTCGAACTGCTGCAAGCCAAGGAATGTACCCGAATTCTTCATTCTTCCATTGTGTTCACCTTGAACTCACATTTGAGTCTATTAAGGAGCTTGGGACAGTATAATGGTGGGAGGTATGGAGATAAAAGGGATTAGAAAATCTAAAGGAACTTCAATAATGAGGAGAACATGCTTGCTAGTTGTAGAATTATCCTACAAAGTGGAAGGAAAAATATTAATAACTTCCATAACAATGCGAATCATGTGAAATGCACATAAAAAGTTTTGTATTTGTACTGCTAATAACAACTTATTGAGTTCATCAAATTGAGTGGGCCACAAGCCAAAAAAAACACTTGTTGCCACCATGTCAAGCTAAGAAATATTACAGGTTTTAATGGATAGTTGTAAGAAGGAATCGTTGCCACCCAAAAGTTCAATGGGATTTTGAAGAAGATCCAAACTGCAATCTACATTAATATTCAAGAATTCCCTCCTATGATGGACGGTCTAAAATTATAAACATTTTCAGTTTGGAGCCAACTCCTTTTACTTTAGATCCTCCTCATCCCGTTTATCACTTGAAGGTCTAGCAGATTGGTCCATGGTCTTCTTCAACTTCTTGACACTCTAGCTCCTCTTCCCACCCTTGACACTAAAATCAATTGAAGTGGGTTTGTCAAGACATGCATCTTCAAACTTCTCCTTCAACCCACACTCTAATTTTAAGGTATTGTTAGTTGGGCAATTTAAGTACCAGCCACAAGATGCTAGGTGGCCATTCGACCACCCCTTCAAAAGGTTTTTCTTGTACATGGTATTTTTTGTTTTAGGATCGCACTAGATCCTAAAAAATGAAGGTAGGTTGCAAATTGCCTCCTTTACAAGTAAAACACAGGAAAAATACATGCGGCAAGGGAAATGGGTTAAATGTGTGGAATATTACTTTTGAAGCCAAGTACAAAATTAGGCTGGAGCATTAAAAGGAAGATATGTTTTTTAGTTATAAATCACTCACTTCAAAGCTTCCTCACCACCAATTTGTTGTTGTCAAGTCTTATTTTTCAAGATTCCACCTTTCAACTTGAATTCACGATAAAATAAAAACTAATTCAAACTTCCAATGACTTATGAAGTCCTCAAGATTCTCAACCTTGACAATTTCGAGGATAGACACACCAAGGTTAGTGAATGTGCTATTAAAAAGCTTTTTGGCCTCCACTTCCAATTATAATGAAAACACAAATGCAAAGCCATTAGTACAAACGCCCAATGAAAAAAAATGGAAAGAATTTCAATGTATAATCAAGATGAACCAGTAAGGTACCTGAAACCAAAACATTGCCTTGTGAAGCCATTTTTCAAAAATGGCATTCGACAAGCCGACCTTGGGAAATTTTTGAACTTCCCTAAGAACTAAGGATTGGTTCCACTATTTCAACCAAGAAACCTTATGCTCATTGCTCACTTGCAAAGACACAAGCAATTGTAACTTCTTGCTCATCATTTTTGGATCAAGATTCATGTTGTGATGAACTTGTGTTAGTTGGAGAAATTCAAGACCAAGTGCGGTTCACAAACGAGCAATATCTTATGGAACATTGTCATCTATTCCTTTCGAACATTCTCCATTGCCTTATTATTTAGCAAAGCCAACATTTATGGGTCTCAAAGAGTGCGATCTAGGACATTTGCATAATACAAATGATTTGCGGTGTTAATAATAGCTACAAGTTCCCTCTATAAAAAACATTTAGCTCATAATCAAATGCAACTATTTTTAAAAATGGAACTCATCTAAGAAAAGGTTTTGAATGTTTAACTTATACATAAACTCAAAAAATGCCTCCTATGTGAAGCTATACTAAGTCTTCTTGATTTTATTCTCTCATTTCTTGCATTGGGCATTTGGAATGACCCTTGAATTTGTGGAGTGGAATCATTCCAATGGATTGAATGTGGAAGAAATCATGAACAAGTGACAGCTTCACATGGTCCATCTCAATGGACATACAAATTTTTTTTTGTTAAACATCAACAAAACACTATTTGACATCTATGGTAAAAAGAATAGACATTGATAATGGAAATTCACTTGTTTATGTTGCTCATAGTTATAAGTAGCTTGGGATGGTTTGCATCAATGTATGGTTACTAAGCCTGAAGGTGATGATGACTGTCCCAAATGTGAAACATTCTTCCAAATAGCCAATAGAGAGGTGGATCTTTGGCTAGGAATTTCTCAAACTTTACATTAAAGTATCAATGTGATTGCACACATTTATTCCTCACCTTGTTAGTTTGTCAAGGAAACATAAAATGCCCTCTCACCTTTTCAATAACCCATGAAGAACGTTCACTCCATCTTAAACATGTTGATATTCAAAGTTGGCTTGATAATTGACATGGTCAAGAGCCAACACATAAGGATACTCATCCTCACTTTATTCTTCGAGAGGATTTTGTACTTATCCAGAACCTTCGAAGTATTCAACTTATTTTGATGTTGAATTATGTCTATGGTCCTCTAGCAACTAGATTTTCCTTGTGATTACACAAATGGGAGATAGTCATCTCATTGCAAAAGTACAAATCTATCTCTTTATAGGTAGAAAAAAAGAGAATGACAATGCAAGAAAATGAAAAAAACAAGATATACTATCCAAGGACGTTATACAAAAAGGGGAATGTTTCTTGCTTGGCTTAACAAATGATGCTGACCATTGAAAGAAAATTTTTCAATTGTGAGAAAATAATTGATACTAATGACAAAACTCTTTATAGTTGATGCCAACTATGAGGATTTTGAGGGTTAATGGAAACAAAAAGATGATAAAATAACATTTAAACGAAGAAAAATGATACCTTTTGAGGATTTTAAAGGATTTTTTTTTATAGTCACCACCAATTATAAGGTGAAAGGGCTATGAAGTTGAACCCACAAGAAATTTGTAATTAAAATAATGCAAAAAAAATTCAAATTAAGATTTTTATTTTGTAGAAACACTATAATCAATACTAACTATAGGGATGGAAAATTGAAAATTGACATAGTGTGGAGTTTCGAGCAAGATTTACTTCAACTCGATGCATTCATATGCATTTTCTAGATGTTCTTTAACTATGGTCGATATTGTCTATAATCATCAAGCATAGCTCAGGTAGAGTTGAATATCTAACTTTTGTTAAAAAAATGAAGCTTCCCCTACAGTCAATGTTGACCATAGAAGTGAAGAGCATTTTCTAAAAGCAAAATGGTTTCCTTACAACAATCCATAAGTGGAATTTGAAAACCCAACTCCTTCGGATTCGCTAAAGCCAAGTCTCCCAACACATTAGTGTGGTTTACTTGTAACTTTTGTTCCATATCTACCTATAAATGTATTCTTCCATAGTTTAATTCACTATTGTATGTTTGACAATGAATAAAAAATATAGGTAATTTCATTGGAGGTCGAAACATAAATCATGGTATTGCAATGCTTGTTCATTTTTATTCTCATTTCAACCTAATTGGATTGCCTAGAAATTTACCTCTCTAAATTGTAAAATCTTGGCTATTGAATCAAAATTTAGCCCCTAGAATCTTCTTGCAGGATGAAAAATATAAAATAAATGTCTAATCCATATGTCACATAAGCTAAAAACAACTAAAATTGAACAAAAATTATACCTCCTCCTGAGCATCCCTAGAAGCTAATTCCACAACTATTTTTTTAGTGTTGTGTGCTTCTTGTTTATTCAAAAACATTTCGTCACTATTAGGCTCTCATCTTCAAATAAAAATAAATATATTATGGTTTCTCTTTACTACCAAAATAAAGAATCATATCATGAGTAGAAAAATTTGAATAAAAAACTTAACATAAAATATTATTTGCACAATCTTAAGATCATAACTCAAACATATTGCTTCACTCACCTCTTCCATTAAACTTTCTTCCCCATCTAGAACGAAGTTGTGAAATGTCCCAACAAATTGCATAACAAAAACAATCTTGTTCAAAATATTAACGATGGAAAAACCTAAAAAATAAAATAAAATGTTGTGATGTGAGGTAGGGAGTGATCTTGGCCATTGCAAAGACCTCCCCAACACCTTTGTTCAGCTGCAACCTCAACAATTGTTGAGACCACCCCATGAGCCTTGTTGGGGAGGCACTTCGACCATTGCCAAAAATTCCCCTATAGCTCAAGTCGAGAGCGATCTCAGCCATTGCTGAAACCCCCCTAGTCTTTTTACCCATGAGCAACCTCAACAATTGCCAAGATCACCCCATAAGCCTATCACGAAGGGACCTTGGCCATTGCCAAGACCTCCTTTATAATTTAGGCTAAAGAGATTTCAACCATCATCGAGACCTCTTCGGTAAGCTTGCCTAAAAATGTCCTTGACATTGGTCGAAACTACCTTGCGAGCCCATTAGGGAGGGACCTCAGCCATTGCCGATACCTCCCTTGTAGCTCAGGCCGGGAGAAATTTTGACCATTGTTGAGACCTCCCCGATAAGCTTACTTAATAATGTCTTTATAATTGGCCGAAACCACCCCACAAGCCCATCAAAGAACGACCTTGGCCATCACCAAATCCTCCCCTTTAACTCAAGCCAAGACAAATCTTGACCATGGTCAAGACCTCCTCGGCAAGCTTGCCCAAGAACATCTTCAACATTCCTAAGACCTCCCCATGAGCACCACCAAGAGTAACCTTAGGCATCACCAAGACCTCCCAAGCATCTCGGTTGGGGGTGGGTCTTGGCCCTTGCAGAGCCTTGCTTGTGAACTCTCTTGGCACCATAAAAAAAACAAAAAGGAGCTTTCGCAAGCTTGCAAGTGCCATCACTTTTTTGAGCTTTCGCCCGAACTCATTGGACTCTTCAAATGCATCATTTGCAACATCAAAACAAAAAATAATAATTTGAAAATGAAGGAAGGGAGAAAAACTTACTTCTTAACTTGCTACAATGTGCAATGGAGAGACATCGACTTGAAAATGAATAAGAATCTTGTATTATACATTTTGAAACCCTAAGAATTACTTTTTGCAAGAAATGAAATCTAAATGAGAAGGTAACATTTTTCTTACCTCTTGTTTTATTTCTTCTTGATGTTGTAACGTGAGATTCGTCCTCTTTGCTTACACCATTGCCTTTCCTTTGCTATGTTATTTCAAGTTCATCCAATGAAAAGATTATTGCCGCATGTTCGCTTTGGGCTTTAATGTTGTTTCTTTCTATTCTTGCAAGTGAGGAATGAAATCATGTGTTAGGTATCAATAACCTTTCTTGCAATTTGAATTTTTATGACGTCCTTGAAAATTACTTTTATTTCAAATCTACTTGTTCAAAAAGTATTTTTACCATCGTAAATAAGCAAAGTAAAAATTTATTTTTAACCTACTGTTACCATAATATATATATATTCTTAACTATAAATTTCTTTTGTGATTCCAAGGGAATGTACAATAACTATGGTGATGATTTGGCCATTATTTTGTAGAGTTGTTAAAAAATTAATGCACTAGTTGTAGCTTTTTCTTGTCCTTCTACATAATTATTCCATATTCCCTCAATTGACTAAAGTTTGGAAAATCCTAAAATTGCAGTCGAATTGTGAAAAATCCAATTCACCTAGCATGTAATATTAAATAATTTTGCAAATTTTGCCATGATACAAGTTTAGGGTTATTCTTTTTGGCTAAATGTTGGACAAATGCTTTAAATAAAATATCAAGCTGAGCAATTTGATTATTATCTAGGTTTTTAATTGCCATTGTCAAATATAGTGCATTCATGATCTCCATTACATTTTTTTGGACTTTACTTCATAGCCAAAAACAAACAATATCATTTCCACAATTGCAATGGTCAAAAATTGCACTTCATAATTTTTTTTAAACCATTATAATATTTAAGTCAATTTATTTTTTCCTCACTTCAATTTCATTAATTTGCAATATGTCTGTAATATGTTCCACCAAAGAAAATGTAATTTGTTAGTTTGCACATGATAATGTCAATATGTTATTGTTCCAACATTTGTATTTTTTATTTACATTAATAAATTGAACATGGTTCAATATTCACATTCACAACATTTATCTATTTCATTTAGATATGTGCCTCAAACTTTTAACCTTTAATAAAAATAAAATTGGCTCAATATTGGTTGCCAAATACAAAGTTCTAAACCCTAAACCCAAATCAAATTGTATCCCTATCTTTATCCTTGCATGGTGATCCCAATGAATTAAATTAATGTCCAATGATCCCAAGGTTTTAATTAGTTAATCCAATGATCATATTAAATATAAATTTTATTGGATGAATTGTTTAACTCAATGTTATGAAATCTTTTCTTGATGATCATCAATGATAAACACATTTGTCTTTTGCAAACATCCCTCCAACTTTTGAAAGTTTTTCCAACTTATATTTCAAAACAATTGTCACCTTCTCGCCACACCCTTGAAATGACAAAATCAAGTTTGACCAACAAGTTTGGATAAACATGCTTTGGAGTTTTGTTGCATTTTATTTGTCCCTATGTATGTGTGTTCATTTTATTGGTATAGTTTGCAATCATCCCCACCATGTTTGGAAAATATATCAAGGGGAAGTGAAACTTTTTTTTTATTAGTCTACATTCACCCAGATATGTGGGGTGATGATAACTGATGTGTGTGATGTGTGATATATCAAAATTTCTAATTATTGAATAATTAAATGTAAAATTTACATTTGGGCCTTAGTTGTATTGTGTTTGCCACATGTTTTATTCTTATGTTGTGATACATTTGACATATATACACATGTTGCACATACAAATTGTATTCTTGGATGTGCATATGCCACCTATTGCTTGTTATGTTCCAATTTCATACAAATCACATACATATTTCACTAGATAATTCTATTGGTGTTCAATAAATAATCACACATACATAAGGTTTAGGCTTCTTGCACATCTAGATGGTAGATATGTATGGAACATTCACATTCCTAGCCACATCCAAATTAAAAATATTTCAAATATTTTAATGTGAGATGTAAAAAATTCTATATGTCGGAAGATTACCACATTGATATGTTGGAATCCCATTGGGTTGTAATTTGTTTATGACATATGATTCTTATATTAATTATGTTTTCCCATGAAAGTGAAGTTCTTTTTGGATAAAATGATTTATGCCAATTTACATGATGTGGCATGGAAAATGATTTAAGATTCCTATCCTACTCACCCACTTGTCTACTAACATCATTGGATTCAAATTAACAATTTCATTATGAAAATAACTATGTGGTTATTTATTGATAAAAAATTCATTTGTTATTAGTAATGGACTTTTGAAATTGAAAAATGTGGATTGGTTGTTTGATTGGACCATCACAAAATGGAAAAAATATATTGTTCACATTCCAAATTTGTTATTGGGACTTAATATATGATGTAATACAAGATGATAAATTCATATGAGGAACCTTTTATATGAAAACCTTAACCGTTTGATAGTTGGGACTTTTGAATGGTTAAAATTTAACCATATTTTCATAAGTCCATATGAGTTACAATTTATTTTATTTTTCAATTTTCTTGTTGGCAAAAAATATGTTTGTGAAAGTTTTAAATAAGGCAATATTCTTAAAAACTTTGCGAGTTTTTCTTTTAGGATTTCCAAATTCAAAAATGACATCAACTACACTACATACAAGTTTTCACATAGATTTTGGAAGGTTTGTAGGTGATTAAACATGTATTACCCAAATATTAAAATAATAATTAAAAAAATTCATGTCCATGTGAATCATTAAAAAATAAATTGTATGGACTTATAGGGAGTGCAATTTTTGCTGATATTAAAACATTCAATCGTGCATTCACCCCACATTGGAAGAGGCATTCCACATTGTGGAAAAGATTGGTCAAGGATTTTATGTGGTGGAAGTTGATAAGTTTGTTGTCACCATGATTGCCTAGAAGGATTCCAAGAAAGAGGAATCAATGGTCACCAAACATGGGAAGGCTAAAAGGGGTCAAAAGGGGGGCGAGGTGTCAATTTGGGCCGAATCCCCATCCTTTTCAACAAAACAAGGGCAAGGGGTTGTGTGTTGGACTTGTGGAGGTCCTCACATGAATGAACTTGCCCAAATAGGCATCTACATTCAAATCCACATCTTCAAGTACTAAAAAATGTGAATATTGGGTCGTGACATTGACATTGTTACTCATTGCATCCAAAATTTAACCTTAACAAATTTTCCAACTGTAAGGATGGTGAGGGAAAAGGAGGACATGGGGGAGGTAATTGTTCCCAAGGCAAGGGCAAAACCATAAGTATATTTTTACATAAATCCTTGTGAAAGACCAATGACCAAGGCCAAAGTGGTGGCATGGCCATTACATAAGATCAATTTGCTCAGTTAGAAAATTAAATCACAAGCATGTTAGCTTAGAAGTTGGAGGAAAAAAAGGCAACAACATTAAGTTCCACAAATGTTCCTAGATATCCAAGATTGGATCCTTTTTTGGGATTTTTTTGTGGAAATGGATTTGTTGGTTCCACCAATGTTCCCCATGATGCACATGCTTTAGGGGCAAAACACCATGTTTTTTTTAAAAATCCACTTGAATTGGATTCATTGGTGATAATTACACATTCCAACTCATAATCTTGGGCCCACAAGGAAGTGATGAGAGATTTAACCTTCGAAAGAGGAAGGCTTGGCACTAAATGTGTCTTCCCCAATCATTCACATTAGTTGATACAATGCCAACTAATACATGCATGTCCTCAAGCATGGGGCATGTTCCCATGTGGCCAACAAAAAAAAAATCATCTTTTAAATTGGATGTGAATGGGGTGATGTTGGGGTGGCTACATCCATCTACCATGCCCCATTATTTTTGGCCATCACCATGGCAAACCCTAGAGTATGGGCAATTGCAATTTTCCAACTTGCAGCCATTTTTATGTGAGAGTGGAAGAATGGCAAGCTTGACTATAGATATGACATCAATGTTGTTCTTAACAACTAGCTTGGAGAAACAACCTCAAAAGACAATACATTTTGAGGTGAACATTCTTCTTTTATGGCAAGCATCAATTACCAAAAAATCTAACCTTTTAAGACAATTCACCATTGATTGGGCATCAACGACATTAGGAATGGTTTTAATGTGCAACAAGGAAGGTGTTTTCAATTCAAGAGGATGGACATGGGCAAATTTTTTTCCATAAAAAGGTTTTATTGGATTCTTGTGCCCAAATAATGATGTTAAGCCAATCAATATTTATGGGTTTTCACATGATAGATGAAAACCTTGATTCATGCCCATATTAAATTCAAACATTGATGGGTGCGTTACAAAATGCTCATGGGCTTACCAAAACTAATGTGTTGGTGTAGTTAATTAAACCCCAACCACCCAACAAACCAATCAACCATTAAAGTTCAAGATGTGGTGACCAATGCCACATCTTATGATGTGTTGGTTGGGGGTGTTATGTTGTACCCCATGGGATTTGTAATGGATATTTGGAAGGAGATTGCTTTCTATCGACACAAGTGGCAATCGTTTCTCAATCCAATATTTTGTACAAGGTGTTGGACATGTGGGTGGTGTTACCATGTTGGTGGATTTGCTAGCACATTATCTTGGGGGATGGGATTATTGGAAGGAAATTTGGATGTATATGATTTCTATATGTTGTAGAGTTTCTATGCATGTTGGAGATGTGGTGGACACTTGATGACCCACTTGATAATTCATGTAATAGATGAATTAAAAATATGTGGGCTAGTGGCAAACATGTAGTGTTACCTAGTTGAAAGATACTTGCATGTTTTGAAGAAGTACATGAGGAACAAGGCAAAACCAAAGGGTTGCATTGCATTGGGCTACATGTATGACTTGAGGTGTTGGGGGTTTTGTGCACCGAATATTTTGCATTATATTCACACACAATATGTCGCATTTGGGATGTAAATGAGGAAGAAGCTAATGCAAGGGGGCTCTTATGAGGGAACAAAGCATTGAAATGGTTATCTTTCATGGAAATGGAAACAATTCATTTGTATGTCATTGCAAAATTTGTGGCCACATAATCACTATACATGTTATTTTTAATGTGGGCAACATGTTGGTGAAAACATTGGAAATCACACATACAGGTGATGTAGGCCTAATACAAGTGGTGTGTTCATGCCAATTGGGATAGGGAGTGGGATGATGAATGGTCCCACCATAAGACAAAAAGAACAAATGAGAAGTACAAATTAGGAGGTATAATCAATAATGCCAAGGAAGACATGTCATTTGAAAGCGATGTCAATGATTTTACTTTTCTTGATTTGATGCTGCCACCTATGGTAGTCATTTTACTCCTTTGACACCAATGCTAAAATTGGGAATCTAGATGATTACAACCATTTCAACACTAACAACAATGGGCCTACCCTCAATAATGAAGAAACAACTAATGATAGTTGTGTGAGGACATAATAATTGTAATGAGGGGATAATGATAAGTAAAGGATTTATTTAAAACATAACAAATGTAGGTTAACCAAGTTGTAGAAGCCTAGTGCCATAAGTATGCATAAAGGATAGAAATTAAATTTCAATTAGACAAGCCAAACATTAGCAAACCAATGATGAAACCAATTGGGTGTAGAAACCAACTTGTAAAAAATTGCATATTGGTTAGCATGGGGCATTTGACTTGGTACGTTAGCAACAAGCCAAGATGACAATGGAAAAAAATTGTGAAAATGGTTAATAATAATTAAGAAGTAATTAGCTACCAATGTATAAAAAGAAGCACAAAGATCAAATGGGAGTTTAATTTTGAGAGATGGAATAGGTGAACTAAGAAGATGCAATATTGTTGTAAATAAAGGAATTTATTTATTTTTGCTTGAATGTGTGTAGATTGGGGGCATGTAGGAAGAATGCAATAGACAAAACATTATTGGTTGGATATGGCACATTACTATAGATGTTTGATATGTGTGTGTGTGTGTATGAAAATTTAATGAATAAAACAAAGCTTTAATTGCATCCTTAAAGTGTTAATATTTCATGAAACATAAAGATTTGATTGTTTAAATAATTGTAGTGCAATGTAAGCAGAGATAACTTTAGCCATTGAGTATGTGGTACTTAAATGGACATGAGGAACAAAAACCCAATAATTTTATCTTAGAATATAGTAAGGTGAAAAATCTAATAAATAGACTAATATTGTAACAAGAAACTTGAAAAACAAACCAAAGAAAATTCTTAAATCTATGTTATTATAGTAGGAAAATAAACATAAAAACACACATTATAACATCACGTCCAAGTTACAATAATGATAAATTCTACCTTTACACTCAAAAATCACCTTCATAATTTAATTCCAACACAAATCACACGAGTACAATGGAAGACCAATATTGGTATTTTGATCCTCCTATTATTGTGCCAACATCTTCTCACACACCAAAAATTGCACGATCTTTATCCATATCAAGCCCCCTCCCCAACCACTATCATAGTAATTTTTTTTTTCTTAAACTAAAGGAAGGTAAGTGAACAAGTCAACCTTACCATAGGTAATTGTTAATTATCCTATTACTATAATATATATATATATTTGCTAGAATAACTTTCACCTTCCAAAAAGATTAAAAACCAAGGATAAACAACCATCAACAAAGTCAAATACCCACCCAACACTGGTTTATGGAACTTGTGATTTTTGAATTAAAAAAAAAGAGAAAGGACTTGATGGCTATCAACAAAATCAAATGACCCACAATCCTACAACATTGGTTTAATATTCACATTTTGGGCTTTAAATGATTTATACAAATGAGTAGCTAACTTGGGATATACCTTGGCATGCAATGGTTGAACTTGAGGGAAAGCCAAGCCAAATTCCTTGGACATGTTCATCTTTTACTCCCAAATGGCAAAAGTTCAAAGTTGTTTTCATCCATATCAATGATCTTAGTTACAATATGATAATGATGATGTTGTTGTTGTAGGAAATGTTAAGGATAAAACTCAAAAGGTCTTTCCCAAATTGAAAGATCTTGTCCCATTGCCCAAACATTTACAAGCCCTCTTGTATGTAATGGTATATCATAACCTTTTGCAATTCCACAAATGTTGTTAGTTGAGTTGTGAGGAACAAGTAAAAGAGTAGGAAGGTGTAGATGAAAAGTTCCTTTGATCACGGTTCGCATGTATGTGAGCTTGTGGAGATTTGATTTTTGGACTATGCAATTCATTCCAACCATTGTTTCTAGTTCCATTTATACATGCTTCATGATCATTGGATTTCATATGAGTTTTGCCATTGCCCATTTTATTGTTATTGATGATGTTTATGTTCCACTTGCCAACATTTCCTATGACAAATGGCAAACGAGTTTTAATTCATCATTTACGAGCTTATAAATTATAAAGAAAATTTCAACAACTATTACACAATTGTAAAAATTTCAACAATGTAAAATTTCGAATTATATCAACATGCTTATGATCACCAATTAAGATTATTTGACAAAAAAAATCATGACTTTTGTGATCATATGCAAACTATATTTGAACTTTAATGAAACATGTGGTATTATATGTAATCTAAAGAAAAGGATTTAATTAGCACTCATAACTTGGCCCATCTTACCAAAACAACAATTTCGATTGTCTCCTCAGAAAGGTTTCTAGTCCCATTTTCTTGACATGAAAAAAAAATATATCCACGAAATCTTTGGGTGTGTTTGCTACATTTTCATTTCCAAAATCTTTAACTTGACCTACTTCAATAGTTAAATTTTTGTGTTTTGCTATTAGTTTTTAGATAAATTGGGATTTTTTATGGCATAATGCATGCAAAGAGGCCTCAATCCCTTGAAGCCTCACTAGCCATTGTAATGAAGGAATGTAATCACTAATGATTAGAACTATAAGCCAATGGGGAACTTTTTCAGTGACCTCTTTGAAACAATGTATTTCATTTGGCTTTGACTCATCCACTCCAAAATACTTGATAACCAACAACACATAGTTACAGTTTGAATTCATGTGAATTCTTGTGAAAAGCACTAGATCCCAAGCACTTACTAGGTTCCTACAAGAATAAGAAAACAAAAACAAGAACTGATAAAAATTAAGTAAAATTGATAAACACCTTTTCCTAAACATTATATGTGCCAGAATGTTGTTGCCAAGAGATGAAAGTCGAGACTTTAACACTAACTGCACAACAACACTAGCCAAGAGTAAATTATTAATCAGCAGTAGAGCCGAAAAGAACCCTGCCATATCGAACTTCTGTTGTTAGAGGTTGAGCAGACACATTACTACAGATTGCACTACTTGATTTCAACGCAGAATTTTATTGTGCCTAATGTATGTAATTTATATTCCAAGTTCAACTGACTTCAAGAAGCAACTCTCCGTCAGCTTAGAATGTACTACCCCGAAATCTGCACCAAGTACTTTGACTCATTAAAATTGGATACCTTATAATTTTGCGAGATCCCTAAATTTTGAAACGTGAAGTTCTCCTTGAAGTTGAGCATTCAAGTACAAAGATGAAATTTAAAGAGTTCTCTACTTTAAATGTAAAAACTTCCTTTGGAGCTCTTCCTGGATTTGGGGGCCCAGCTGAGGCCATTGCTTGAGGCTGGGCCCAAAATCCCAGGAAGAGCTGAAAAGGTGTTCCTTCCCCCAACATAAAGAACTTAAAAAATAAATGGGGATTTTTTAATTTCTTGCAAAAACGTATGGTTATTATTATCATTATTATCTTGCAAATTGGGCCACTTTGATTGGCCTTTCACAAAACATTCAAATGCTCTTAATGTTCCCAAATAGCTTTTACTACCAATAGGGTAATTTAAGCTACCTTTTTAATAATGTAGCTTGGATTCCTAGGTGATGAAACCTTGCCAATAATAAATAAACCAAAGCACCAAAAAAAAAAAAGGTGGAGGGGGAGTGGGGGAATAGAAGGAACAAAATGGAAGGACTTGTACCAACAAAATAACTACTAGTAATTACAAATAATAGTTTTGAAATAGAAAAATCATGCAACCAATATGAAGGTTTAGTTTTATGCATTGTAGGGGCTTGGTTGTTTTCTTTTGGGTTAAGGGCAAAGAGGGGGGGGGGGGGGGGGGATAGGGATAAGTAATGGCATTGGTTGGAACAATGTAAAATTTCACAATGTAATTGATAATTGTTTTGGGGTTCATAGAAAAATATTTCCCATTAATTTTCACCTCAAAAATTTCAAAATTAATTAATTAATAATTATTTTTTCATTCCTCATTTTAAATTTTTTTATAGTTTTTTTAATACTTTCAAAAAATGTATAATATTATCTCCCCCCTCCCCAATGGAATAAATATGGGTGTTATTTTAATTAGGATTTTTAATCAGCAAATAAAACATTTAAAAAGATTCTTATGTAACACACATGGTAGATACACACAATGCAAAAAACCTTTAGTGGCTTCAATGTGCATTCAATATCAAATTCAACCATTTGGTGGCCACCATGTGGTTTTTGTTGCGACGAATAAAAACCACCAACATGATTCTCACATGGTTTTGATCACCAAAAAAAAAATTCCATTCCAAAAGTAAAAAATTCACATGGTGATTGCCAAATGGTTTTAGTCACAAGTAACAAAAGAATTTTATCACAAGAAAAAGACCACTTGGTGGTTTTGATTGTGAAGAAAAAAAAATGTCATAAAACAAAAGACTGATTTGTGGCCATCAATTGGTTTCAAGAAAAAAGACTTTCTATCACACAAAAACACCACTTGATAGCCACTAGGTGGTTTCGGTCACAAAGAAAAAAATTCATATTGATGGGCATGGTGAGCAAACAGGTTGAAGGGTTGACTTTCTTGAAAAACATCAACAAGGACATTGACATCTTTACAATGGGGGAAAAATGACATGCCCTTTAGGATGTTCTTTAAAGTGTTGGACTCGCCTAGTTAGGGCCCATGCTAAAAACCACCATGGCATGACCCCCATGTTGGCATGGGTTTTACGACATGAAATGCCAAATTGGGTTTGACTCTTAGTGAGGTAGGTTGATGTTTGGCACAAAAGTGTGTTGAATTGGGCAGAAGGTTTTTAAAAAGGCAAATGTGTCTTGTCAAAAGTAACTTAAGTATCATTCTATGGTTAGGTTGTGAAACCAAATCAAGGAGCTCCATGTAGTGAAACCTTGGACTAGTTGGGAAGTTCGTGATGGCCCAAGTCCCTAATTTCATATCAAATTCCACTTATTGTCATTCTTTTTTTTAGCTATGTTCAAAGTGTGAAACTTTCAATACATTTTCCAAGTTTCATTTAATTTTAGGATGATAAAAAAGGTTTTTAAAAATTATGTATTCAAAATAGTGAAACAATCTTATGAATAACCTAAATAGGTAAATATTGTAACTCTATGCAATCTGAAGTTTCAAGAGATTATATACATTGGAAGCATTTAATTTGTTGAAAATTTGACCCACATAATGGCATGTGGCAAGGCCATGTGAATTTGTTGATAACATGAAAGAATATTCATTCTTGTTAAAATATATTCCTCCACATCAATAAGATCTGTCAGAGAACATGCCTTCTCACACCGATAAAATATATTAAGAATATTCATGCTCATGAAATAATATCCTTATCTTTTAGTTTACAATAACATTGCAAAGTGTATATTCCAACACATCCCACTTCAAGCTTTAGTTTTTCATATCATGTGGGTTCATAAAAAATGATATACTCACTTGAATAATTCCATAAATGAAAAACTCCTTGAATTCTATGTCATTGACACCCCCACATTGCATATAATTCTTACTTTAAAATTCTTGCCTTTAACATGGGTGGTGCTATAGTTATTTGTAAATCAGTTTGCAAGTGGTAAAATGAACAATAGGCCTTTGGATTAGGAAGAAGAGGTACCATATATTCCATCTCCAATAAAATGTGTAGACTGTTCATTAAGGAGCAATCCTTAAGTGTTGTTTGTTCTCCTTGGGTGGGAATATAAATTATATGAATAATCTCCATGACCTTTCCTATTGTCTAAAAATCATTATATCCCATCTTTATTGGTGTTTGATAAACTTCTTGTGGTAGAATTTTGGAAGGCCTTCTTTCTTCCTCTTTTAACTTTTAGAGCTGCCATGGTGGTTACTACCTCATTAAATGGTACATCAACGTTCCTCCCTACATCCTTTACAAGGTTATTCGAAAGCAAGTTCTCTACCTCTTTGTTCTCATCAACGACAACATTTCCAATGTCCAACTCATGATGGCATTCATGACTTTCAAAAGCACATGTTGTGTTTGGTTTTAGTGAGCCTTGAATAAAAGTGGCATCCACCACTGGAGCTAGGCTGAGTATTGTAGTTGCAATGATTTGCACATCTTTTTCCTCATCTTCTAACAATTCATGTTGTCTCTCCAAGGCCCCATCCAACTGCGTCCTTACACCTTTATGGTGTTCATAACACCATTCCTCCATTCCTATGCTAGCTGCCTCCACCATTTCGACCCTCACCACAACTGATTGACAACCAACTAACCGAGCGTATAAAATCACCTTCATGAATTTCTGAGTTGCTATCTTCTCCCATTTTAGGTTTTTCCACAACCAAAGTCCCTTTGTTTGCTTTTAATTATTTTTCATTTTTAGAGCAACAAATCTGACCTTAGGCTATGATACCTTCTCCTAAGGTCAGTTTCGTCATTAAATAATCCTCAAATAGTGAAATGAAAAATTTGTGAAAATATGAAGTTGTCATGCTGAAAATCTTCATAATTATCATAGGTTACATTTTGAATAATTTCACTATTCATATCAAAATATTAAAGTAAATTATGGGAAAATATATAATTCCAAAATTAAAAAAATGAATTTATTTTTTGGAAATTTATTTTTTGTTTTGTCAATGTGGAAACTGACCTTAGGCTACGGTATACATAAAAATGTCTTGCTTCATGTACTCCATTGCGAGAATAGAAGCCCCAAACAAGATGATGATTCATCGCATTGTCAACCTTACCAGGAAATTCAGATATGGCTCAATGGCATCCATGACGGACCATGGGTGACGGCATGGGATGGTTGCCATGTTAGATGATGTGATGAGGACCATGGAGCATGAACATGCATGCATGTTGGTTCCAGTCAGCGTTTTTTTTTATGATGAGGCATGGGTGGTGACCATCCCACAAAGGATTTAGCATGAGCGGCAATGATCCACCTTAGATATTAGCATTAATGGCGAAAAATGTTAAGGAAACTGTAAAATCAGTAAAAAACTAATAGAAATCTGGCGAAAACTCCTGTCTAACTGAATGCAAACTGGCACTTTAATCCTCATTCAACAGCAGTGGGTGGCGAATCTTAT
>Ga0209208_10005432_pt1 | contig 17765 bp, 20 predicted proteins | sample S1TSphfallax_3_FD_187694 | JGI IMG/M metagenome (GOLD analysis project Ga0209208, IMG submission 187694) | Host-associated microbial communities from peat moss isolated from Minnesota, USA - S1T2_Fd - Sphagnum fallax MG (SPAdes) (version 2) | ecosystem: Host-associated > Plants > Peat moss >... | reverse complement strand
CCCCCCCCCAAACAATACAATACAAAAGAAACCAAAATAAAGCCTCGATCATCAGCACATCCGGATATTTTCAACTCTACAAAAACCATGATTCAGTGCTCTGCACAGCCATGAAGAAAAACCAACCCTAATCATGAAGAAAATTCTGGGTGTGGATGATCTTTCCAAGCTCTACAGAAAAGAAAAAAATTGATTCAATGCAAAAACCATAGAACCTGAATCTCTTCAAGAAATTCCTAAACTACTATTTGTCTGTCTGTCTGTCTGTCTGTCTGTGGAGGGATCTTTCGAGCTCTTCTTCTTCCAGAAAATTTGAGAAAAACAGATTGTTGTAAGAATTTGTTATTCTAATCTCATATCAGAAGAACTAAACTAACAAACCCTAAAACAAACAGTTAAAGTTAGTTTAGTTGTAATCTTGTAACTAACTTACCTGTTTGTTTTAAGGTTTGGCATACTCCCTCTCTGTTCCTCTGACTGCTAGATGGGTTTAGGTCTTAAAGTTTAAACCCTTCTTCTTTGATGTTCTCCTTTGATTTTGTGTCTGTTTTTTAGTAGATACCAGTGTTGGACTGGTATATAGATAGGCCTGTACCTGGTATCAACATGAGTAGGTATCAAGAACCCTACCATGCTGATATGAAAGTTTGAAAAACTACCCAATACCAAGACCAGGCTAGTATGTTCAAAAGTTGACACCAGACCAACACTGGAAAACTACCCTTGCTCTGCATCCCTTCTCTCTTTGATTTTACGACTGTTTGATTCTGTGAGACTACTCTTCTTCTTTGAGGGACATTTTCCTTTTGATTGGTCTCCTGACAGAAAAACCTGCACATTGTTTTTGGTGATGTGCTCTAAACACATTTTTGAAACTTGAATAACTTACTCTGTACTGAACAAACCATGTATTTCTAATTATGTTCATCAGATTGATAGTCATTGAGTTCTTTGCAAACTGATTTTATGGACTTGACAATTTCCCAGTACTAACCTCTCAATCTTTTTGAGGGGGGGTGGGGAGGCGGGGAGGGGTGTTTGGGTGTCAGCCTTTGCTGTGAAGGTTTAGTGTTCTTTCATGAGAGATGATACAACTCCAACAAAGGCACTTTTCGGCAGCCCAAATTAAGAAATGGGTGTTCAGAAAATGATACTACAAAAAGGGACATGATTCAGGGATCCCCAAGACTGAGGAATGGAGCTTTGTGCAGTGAGCTGTGTTTTGAGCTGATCTGCTTCATATGGACAAGGGATAAAAGAAGCCCGATTATGGAGATTTTCACAACTTCATGAACAAGGTAAACAAAACTTATTTCTTATTGGGTTTAGCAACTGTTTAGGGTTTAAACCCTAAACACTAAGCCCTTGAGTCACCATCACACGCTTATAGTACACAAATCATCAATTGCAATTCACCAAGAATCAATTCCATTGCAAATTACGGGTGCAAATGTGCTGTGATCAATTCAATCAATTGCAATTGCAAGGGGTGTTTCTTATGTAGCATCATTAGGGCATTAATTGGTGACATGTTTGTAGAAAACTGCCCAAACTGTAGTAAAGTGAGATTTTCATGTAGGGTAAAAAGCCCTTGGCTGTGGGCTTTACTGAGCATAATGACCTGCTTCAATTTCATTTTCTTCTCGTAATACCTGGTGGGTATCAGGTATCATGGGAAAAAATAAAATGAAGAGGGTGGCATTTCAAATGAACTCCTCAGAACAAGGGTTTTGTCTTTCCAGAACAGGCATTTCATGTTTCAAAATGCCCCCCCAATAGTCGAGGAAAAAATAAATCAGGTAATTGCCCTACAATTACACTAAAAAATATTGGAGCAAGCTTTTAGTCTTTATTGGTGTGAATGTGGATGGGTTCTTTATGGAGGCTCCAAGTTCTAGGTCAAATTCTAGGGTATCCCAACCAGAGGTTTAACATTTTGCTGGAACTGCCATTCAAACTGGACCAAGCAACTAGCCTTTTTGTGCAAGTAGTTAATTTTAATTGGTTGTACTTAATTAATATTACATAATTTTATCTTGGATTGTGTGGATAATTTGAACAAACTAATATTGAAAATAAGTAAAAATAATACTTAGTTGTGTGTAATTGAAATGGAACCAGACCTGATCTTAAACTAGAATGACCTCCAATTTTGTTAAGAAATGAGACAAAGGGTCCATGGATCCTCCGTTGGTGCGAGGAGAAAGCTTATCTAACAATGGTTGTTTTTTGGTGAAATAATGACATGAATGGAAGATGTTTCATGAAGTTGGTAACATTTGAGGAAATAATTCATTCTTGATTGGATTTTTAAAATCATGTTTGCCAAAAAAAAAAAGTCGTGCTAATTTTCAATCAAAACATTACTAAGTGATACTGATTGTAGTCTCTATTGATCTCATTAGAGAAAGAACCTCAGTATCAAAATTTGCTATGACCAAAATAGCATGTTTTCTTTTTTGGTATGTTTCAACAAAATATTGTAAGTCTACATCTTTCAAATCTTTGGACTTTATTGGCAACAACCAAAAAAACCAATGTAAAACGTTAAGAAACTCCAACAAATGAATACAAAAGTTGGTAAATGAAACCCTAAAAATTATCACAAATTTTTAATACCTATGCCATACTTCTTGTGGTTCTTTCCATAATGATTAAGTTTTCAAGTGTGGTTGAAATCGTGGCAACATTTAACATGTACAAAAATGCATTGTCAAACTTTGTAAACTTTTAACCAAATTTTTTTGTGAGAAATAAATTAACCAAATTGCATCTTCATGGACAGAAGATGCTTCATGTGTGCAACCTCATGTACACAAAATTCTTTGCAAATTAGATGTGTGAGAAAAAGAAAACATCGTTTACAAAATATGTAACAATTCCAAAGCAAGTTTGAAGTTGAGAAACAAGGTCCATGGAGCAAAGTAGAAACAAAAAACATCTCGCATTGATTTTGATTATAGACATCTAGGGCCCAAAAAATCAAAAGTGACAGTTCTTGATAGTTGACTATAAAAAGATTGGGAATTATATATTTTTAATTTTTCCTTTCATTAACTAAAAAGAAACCAACATTCTTGTGATGTTGGGGTGCGTGGTTTATAGTGGTACCACCCAAGTATGCCTTCACCCAAATGGTAGTGGGGAACCCATTTTGAAAATATGACAAAAAAATTGAACATTTTCAAACATTGTAAAAACTGATTTTTGCATAATGTCCCCTCAATGATGAGTAGTAATGGTTCTTGAGAAGCTACAATAATTTGAAATAACTCATAAAATTCAAAGAGGATTTAAGCTCACCTTGAATGTGTCCAAAATACAATGCAATGATCAGTTGTCATTCCAATTTGGCCTTGTGTGTGATACCAAGAAACATCTCACATGGATCATAGTCCAAATAGCAAAGGGAAAATTGTCATGTATTGAACTTGTAACAATTTGAAAATGTTGATCCCACAATAGGCAGTCAACAATTAGAAGGGCCAAGAAATCTTGGTACTCACACCTCTTGACCTACTTCTTAGTTGGCATTGTCAATAAAAGCCAACAACACATATGCAAGAAGTTAAGATCCCAACATGGTGCGAACATCGTGGAAACAACCCATCACAAAATACAAATCCATGTTGATTTTTCTAAAACTACAACTTAATTATAAGCATGTAATATAGTCACATCAGGTGACTAGAGTCCAAGCCCTTGTAGAAGCTTACTCACCCATCATTCACAAAATTCCATGCAACTTGTGCAAGTGTACTTGTAGCCACCTAAAACTTTCCAATGGTTACCACTAATGGTTGGTAGGAATGATGAATGTTAATATCAAAGTTCAATGTGATGAGCACTAGCTTTTCTCCCAATAACACCTTTTTTTTGTTGTTTCATAAACATTTTGAACATTTACACACATCATAGTCATCATCAATACCCAAAGTTACAATGGAGCCTAGTAATAGAAAAATGCAAACCACATATTCAAACCTTATGCTTGGCCACGGCTCTCCAAAATCTCTAATTAGTCATTGGCCATTATAGAATTTCATGATATTCTAGCCTCTAGTAGGAAACAATGCACACCATGTTCAATAAATCCATTAGGAGAATGCCAATTTATATTTATTGATTCTACTCATTACCTATGGTTGGATGGGACAAGAATGTAGCAAAAGCCACAAATGTCATAAGCAAAGATAGATTAGTTGTTGCCTCATATTGCAACTTCACCATCTTTCCTACATCAACAACACTAACTATACATGTTATGTGTGTTGTAGTAGTAGCTTCCCTTGCCACCATCTCATGACTATTGTTGTGAACTCAAATCCCCCTTCCCAAACCCTAAAACACATTTATACTTGAAAACTTGTTAACAATGACAACTCTAGCATATCACAAAGGTCTATAAATATCTTCATTAACCTTGTCTAATATGGCTTGAGAGATTTAACAATTTTTTTGGAGGACCAATGGAATTGTTAGAAAGAGACCATTTTCTTCAATGCCCAATTGAATAAGGTTGTGTGTAGGCTTGAAGATTTTTTTTAAAAAAAATGATTATCTTTTTAAATTTCCTAATTACATTTAATTCAAAATGTCTTTTACTTTTAAAAAAACTTAATAGTTTAATTGGGTTATAAATTCAAATAAAATGTCTATAAATATTTTCATTAACCTTATATTATAGAGTTTGGTAGGTTCGTGAGAATTTTTGGAGGAGCAATGGAATTTAGAAAGAGACCATTTTTTCCAATGCTTAGTAGAATAGGGTTACATGTAGGCCTGAAAATTTATTTTTTCAGACCAATGAGATTATTGAATTTGGTGGTTATATATATATATATATATATATATATATTGAGTAAAGTGACATTCAAAATGTGTAATTGTTATTTACAAATAAGGTTCTAGTAAAATACTTGTGCACTTTATTTTAAAGATCTCAATTTGAGGACAGCGCGACATGCCATCACAAGGGTCCAGTATTTCTGGGAGGTTTTCAAGGCCTTCTCCTTGAATATTGAAACTACAAGATTTTAAAAGACATTAATTGGATGGCCAGATTAAACTGGTTTAGCATTTTATCAATTAAAATATAACAGTTTTGTAGCATTCGATAACGGTTTAATATTAACATGTTATATAGCATCTCCACCCGAGACCAGCAAACACCCCTTTTCATTAAATCGTGGAGCAGGATAGCACAAATCCTGCTGCTCCCAAGTATTAATGGTCCATTTTGCATTGGTCATTTTAACCCATTTGAAAGCTTTTTTTCTACCATGGATTTGGACAGTGACTATTACTCGTCCAGATGTAAGACATAAGGAGTTGTGTCAGGTTTAGGGTTTAGGTTGTTTAGGTTTAGGGTTTGTTTGAGGGTGGAGATGCTCTTACTCACTGATAGTTGAAAGCACTTCTTTCAGCAACAACACCCTGTGTGCTATCACAGGACAAAATGAAAGAGAGGCAACCCATTTCAAAAACCGAAGTGGCCACTCTGCCTTTCTGCAGAGCACAGATTCGGCTTGATCACATGCCCCTCCACATAAACTGAGAAAATTCTGCTGATGCAAAATGCTTAGTTATCTGCAAACTCAGCCAAGCCAGCCGAGGGTTCTGGTCCTCAATTTAGCCAAATCTGAGGATCTGAGGACAAATCTGCTGTGAAAAAGATTTTAAAAACACCTTCAAAGTTCAAACTCCTTTTACCATCAACATTTGTGGCACTCTGAATTTTTTGAATTTCATCATGCATCCTCAGTTTTCTTCAGGCCACCTTCACCATCGTCACAAAAGTTTTCAAATCCTATGCAATAAATGTCCATTGATACTCAATTTCAATATTTCATGCTGACCCTCATTAAAATTACTCCATTTAATGATACCCAACAACCTTGTTGCACAATGGTGGTCTTATGACTTGGGCTTTGATGATTTTGCTTATACGTGAAAATGAATCAGTGTCTCCTAATCATGCTGAGAAATGCAACAAAGCCTAAAAACAGTTAACCAGAGGTCAAGCTATCCATACCCAGATGTAGTAGCCACTCTTGGCGGCCTTGTGACGAAATGAGAAGAATTATACTGGTCTGTAGCTCTCAACAATTTGCATACAGTCCAATATGCTTGTCTGTTCATAATATCCCCCCAAGGATATCCATAAGCACTTGCCAAGTGACCTCTGATATAGCAAGCTTGCCTACCACCATGTAGACTGGATGAGAATGACCAGCCCAGTTTGACATCACAGTCCACTGACATATCAATTGTGATTCCTTACACCATAGCAAGATCTACCCTTTCTATCAACATCTACCATTTCCATCAACAGTACACATGCTGTCTCTTCATTGACATCACCATTTTTCCCCTTCATGGCATTGGAAAACTGCCATATTCATCCATCCTAACTTTTTCTTTTACCACAGTCAAACCCCCTAAACTGAAATCCAACTGTCACAAATATGGAGACTGTTCTCTGGTTTTTAACCATCTATTTCTTCACTCTGACCCCTCTGGAAGACCTGGTCTCTTTGCACATACTGTATGAAAGAAACAGGTTTTACTGATACCAGATCCATGTCTCCAACCAAAAGAGAGTGAAGTTTATGCATTTGTCCAATATCAAGCTCAAGTTCTGAAACTGGAAACCATGTGGACAGCAAGTGCATAAAAATCTCAACAACTTCTTGTTGAGGCACTCAGTAGTGAACATGATCTTATTGAATGAGAAAAAAATTGAAGTATAAGGTTGGCCCCGTCTCTCATTGTGTGAAAGCTGGGGTATGAGAAGGTCCATTTGGATACAAGGCTCCATAGGGGGTCTTGGACTGAGTTTTCTGGGGCCTGACTAGGTCTCTTCGATTCCAATCCCCTCTTGCATCTGCCCCCACCCATTGAGATCCCCAAGAACCCCTCCCCCCTCTACCCCTTGCTGTATCATAACTCGAACCCCTCCCATTTACATTTGCTCCCCCACCTCGACTCTCCCTACCCTCTGAACTTCCAGGTCTCCTATCCCAGTTGCTGCGGTCTGAAGACCCATAATTTCCTTCATGTGCACCTGAAGGATGAGCATCTTCTCCATTGTCTCCATGGCCATGTTTCCAATCATCCACTTCTGCAATTACTGCATCAGATGAAGTCTTCCCCCGCTTCCTACCTGTGGGATAGTGGTTATGGTCCTCTCTCCCACTTGGGCCTGCAGCACTTCCGTGGTTTACATCTTGAGATGATGTGCCCACCTCTGCATGATGCTCCTGTTTTAGCTTCATGTAGATTTCAGAGAGTCGCCCACCTGACAGATTTGAGAATGTTGCCACATAGTTCCAAAGTCTGGTAGCCATTCCTGTGATCAAAGCCCCATGATTTCATAACAAGTAAAAGTGAGGATCAGCTCATCACAACCAGATTTCCCTATGTGGGATAGTCTATAGGTGATGCAACATCCCACAGAAAGCTATAGACAACACAGCTGACCACAAAGAAATGAAAACCAACACCAGTCCCCAAATCCTCCAGTTACATTATAATCTCCAATCCCCCAAAGCTTTGCATCATATCTACCTCAGCAACCATTCATCCTCACATTTGTGATGATGTTGCTGCATACATATCCATGGGATTGCAGAGAAAACTCCATAACAAGACTTTGAAGGTACCCATTGTGTCAGTTTTGCCCAAACCAAGACTGAGACAAGAAGAAATGATGCAGTCATAACCTTGCATGCATTACTCACAAATTACCAGACAAGCACCTTCATCATAAATGGCAGCAACTAGCTGCCATTTGCTCCCACCGACTCCATAACCCTCCCAACAGTGGGTGTAGATAAGTATTTAGTATTGTCTCCTCAAAATTTCAAGCAAAACAATCATAGAAACTTCTGCATTGTGAAATTCTGTTACACATCTGGAAGCATCAGAAAGACTTGAAGTCATTTATATTGGCAAACAGTGAAGAGGCATGGCCTAAGTTAATAGTATCTGCAACAAGCTTGTGAGGTTAAGCTTCATCACTGTTTATGATGTTGCTACCTGCAGCTTAATCAGCACATGAAAGAAGACAGGATGAGAAGTGAAGAATTCCCACCAGCACTCCAATTACATGCCAAGCCAGCGTATTCTCTACATGCAGTGGGATTTCAAGAACAAGATTATGAGATAAACTTACTGTCAGGATTAGGAGCCCCTTCGTTCTCAGATAAAATGGAATCAATCCTTGTACCCAGCTTCTGAAGGTACGCTTTCACTCTAACAAGCACCTGTATCAACAACCAGCAAAAAAAAAAACAAAAGGGCATTAGAAGAAGCACAGTTGCCAACCTGGGACCTTTTGTTCTTATGTCATGTGAGATCACACAAGCTCTAACATAATTCATGAATTCTATGTCCTTTTGCATCACAACAACAAAATGGAACTAAACTACAAACCCTATTGAACACAACAAGAATCTGCACAAACTATATGTTAAATGTGTGCCAGGGTGACCATACGGGAGTTCTAATTGTTCTTCCTTGCTAAGATATAAAAGTCTGCTTGGGAACTACAAGAAATTGCCAATTGAATGTTGGAAGCAAGCATAAAACTCAGGTGAAATTTTGCAACTCCTGTTTCACACCATTTCAAAGTCTCATTGTGAAGTTCATGATTGTGCTATTAAAGATTGCCAAGGTTTCCCTTACAGTGAATACTAAACCTCTTTTGTGGTAGTAAGTAGCAAATGTCAATAGAACAGTAGTTTCACCTCCTCCTTTGGCAAAACAAAATCTGTCTGCAATTTCTGGAGGTGATCAAGTGTGCGTTTTTGGTCATCCATCATCTGAGCACACCATTCATGCCACTTCTCTTCTTTTGACTGTCTTGTCATTGTCTCTTTCACTCGGCTCCTACTCAGTGGTTGCTGCTGGACAGCTGCTTCATCTGTGTCTGAAATCTCACCCTCCTCCTTGACATTCACTTCAACTTTGAACCGCTTAGCAGCTCGATCCCTGGCTGTACCCTTAAATCCAGCTGCACCAACAGCAGTTCGCTTTGCATTCCCTGTAGAGGGTTTTGAATGATGCCAATCATTGGCATGATCTTCCAAACAATCTGTTTTCTGTCCAGCTTTCTCTCTGTGTGGTCTTTCAAACCCAATAGTCACATTTGCCTCACCAGAGACCTCAAGTTCCTAATCAAATATGAACACACAATGTCAGAAGCTGAGATTGATGACATGTGATCCCAAGACATTAGGAAAAAATCAGACATCAGCAACAGGACACCCAAAGGATAAGTGGAAGGACCACCCCCCCCAACAGAGACCTCTGTACATGAGCTTCTGACAAGATTACATTAGGTCAACATGAAACAGAAGCCAAACTGTGATTCCAGAAACTCCTGCAAATCTACTTAACTTTCCACCAATATTCATTCAAATCCAATAGCCACAATCTTCTTAACAAGGCCATTTGGGACAAACAAGGACAGGAACAAGATCACACCTTGCGCAAAAGTGCATTTGCTCGAGCCTCTAAGTGGGTAGGCCGGGGCAAGGATGTTTCTCCAGCAGAGGTTCCTGCAGGAGCAATCTTGTCATCCAGTAGAAGACGCTCATCTGTGCGGATTTTCTCCCAGTTGCCAAGTCCATGATAGTAGACACCCAAAAGCAATCTAGCATCGTCAACTGTAAAACATCACAGAGAGACAACTTCAAAATGCTAGAAAATTGATTAATACCTCAAAAGAATGAATGAACCCATTTGTTTGGAACCTCAATTGAAGAAAACATCGATGCCCTTTTTATGTAGCTCATTCAGCTGTCATGTGCAGGCCCATACACTGCATCAAGCCTGCTTCATAGCTTCAAAGGACCCATCTATGAGATTGGGGAGAAAACTACAGAACAACACTTTGACACAATGATCAGTGCAGTCATAACCTTATGAGAGCTGCACACTAGTGTTAGACCATCAACTTCATGATAAATAGCAGCTACAAGCTTCAAAGGACCAATACTTTCCATCACTAATATTATCCAGAACTTCTCCACACTTAACAACTTGAGTCAACCAGAATAGAATTGAAAGATGACCTGACACTCTAAGCCAGAAAGCTAGGTCAATCATTCCACAACCTATTAGGGGGGTCTAATAACTTAAGAAATTCCACTCTAGTTTACATACACTTGCAGCATGCAGAACATCTGAATGGTTAGGCACCCAACAACTCAAGAATAAGAGAATAATCAATCATTGCAATTTGATAGATAACAGGACCATGAACTTGTAACCAAAGTCAAGAATTTGTAGTCATTTGAAATCCCACAAGGAGTGATGTGGACCATTCCACTACTATAGTCCCAGAAACAGAGTCAAAGCAGATTTTCATAAGCAAAAGTCAGGAGGCAAAATTACTGTACTCAGAATCCATGATTTCAGAATTTGTGATTCTTCCCATGTAAGTGCAATCCTTTGAACAAAACTGATCGGGATGAAAATTTGCTTATATGTGACAGATCACCATATCAAGACCAGAGGGTTGCATTATTTCCCTACTTCCACTAGTTCCATGTACAGCAGATGAGAATTACAAGCTTGACAGGGAGGGGAGAAAATATTACCTTGACTCCATCCACAAGCCTTTGACCATGAGGGATTTCTAGGATGGGATCTGAGCCGGAATTGATTCACAGGGTCACTAAATCGTTTCAAACGCTTTCCCAGCAGCATCAACTCCTTTACCCGACCAAGCACCTCTTGTGCTTTCACTGGCACCCCAAAAAAATCCAAGACTGCAGCCTGCGCCGAGCAACAATAGCAATTCAATGTTCAGAGATAAGAAAAAAGTTGCAGAAATTGGAAACCTGCTCTTCATTGGACCCAATGACACAAAGATCAGGAGCAGTCTCTTATTAGCCCTAAACATGGGAATTCACTACACAAAAACAGACACATTTAGCTCTTTGAACTTCTAGAACCGCAATCCAGGTGTTACCAGTACTTTTGCTGTGTTGTTAAAGAAGCCAAAATCTGACAAAATGACCTACCCATCATGTGCACCATTGGCATCAAAGTCTGAAGGTCAACTGTAGGCTTGCCTAATGTGGATAGTTATCTAAGGTCTTAAAATAGTCACCTTGCTATCAGGCCCAGCCATGTGGACAGCCTCATTGCAACCATTAACAAGAGTTTTCCACAACTGTTTTTGTGCACTAGATGTTGTGCCAGCTACTGCCCCACCTGCCTCTTTTGCTATGAGCTTGATACGGCTGCTATCCCCAAACTTCTTCACCTGTCTCAGACCCCAAGTACTAGTTTTAGAGATTACTTGAAGCTGAATTCAAACTGAAATTGTTTCTTAGTTTGCCCATGACCCACATCTTTTGCTCCAGCTACATATCATTGGTGAACTTTCAAGGTCATCTCTTGAGGCATTACAACCATGGAAGTAATTTGAACCTGCATGGCATCAATGCAGTAACCACATACCGCTCTAACAAATGCATTTGCATCTTTCTTTGTAAGGCCTCCTCCCCCATGCCACTCCACTGCACGAGCAGCTGCTCTGTCTAGGGGCACAGATGGAGGAACAATTGGCGTGGAAGCTTTCGATCCACGTTTTGGGTAAGCTCGCTCCTTTGCCTCCCCTCGCCGCTTTTTCTCATCCCTGCCTGTCCCTGATTCTTCAGCATAGTTCCTCACAACTCTTGCCTGCCGTGGTGCCAAACTCTCCTGTGCACATTAAAAATGTCAGAGCATAGCAACAAGAAGGTATCATCATCATTGATGACTTCACATTGAATTGAGGGAATTTTACAGTGGAAAACACAATGAACTGACCATCATGTGGTGCAGAGAAAGAAGGAAGTTTGAAGAAATCATTGAAACAGCAGTTTCCAGAATCCTACTATTCAGCTGGGATTCTAAGTGAAGTTGTGCAGTCTTACTTCTGCCTGTGCAACTGCCTCAGTGGGAATCAGCCGACTCCAAAAGGTAGCATCATCTTCTGCATTGCTGAAGTTTGCGACCTACATGATGCCACAATACAGGGAGAAAGGACTCATTAGACTTAGCTCGCCCCTGGCTTTTGGACAGAGAATCCTTGTTCATAACCTGCCAGGTAAAGTAACAGCAATAACATGAAACCAAAATCCTAAAGCTACAACCCCTCAGACAATAAAACATAACACAGTCCAAGCTCATAGAGCAATGCAGTCAGGAAAGTCAAAGAAGTGGTAAACAACTGAAAAGAGAGGGACCCAAATCTCAATGCATCTACTAGAAAACCACTGCAGTAACTGGCTCTGAACGTGCAATACCTCCTAGGCAGAAAGAAATATATTAGAGAAGAGAAATTGGCACGAAACATCAAATGAAAAAGCACAATCAAAGCCAACCTACAAGTTCACAGTTCAAATCCTGCCACAAGACACATGAAGACTTGCAACTCCTAACACACAATTCATCTAATAGCATAGGACTTGATAGGGGTCAACAACTCCAGAGCAACAGTTATTGCTCTCAAATCCCCATTCAAATCAAACTGGAATTAACAGAGTCCCAGTAATGAGGTTATAAAAATCTCAGATCCAACAACATATCAGCAAACAGGAGAAACAAGAGACCCAACACTGAAAGACGAAGAAAAAACTGAGGACCGGTTTGAACAATGGCAGGTCCCACACATGCCAGTGATTGCTAACAGAAACATGTATTGTAGTGACCAACTACCCATAACATCCCAAATGCCTTTATCAAATCTGTGCAGTGAGTGGAGGTCGATGTCAGCCATTGACTGACTACCACAAGACCCACTGGAATGGGAACACACAACCAGATTGCTGGCTAGCTCAACAAAAAAAGGAAAGAGATGGAGATTACCTAGGTATTTTCCTCATACAAGAAGAAAAATAAGGACAAACCACAGAAAGTTCCAACAAAGCATATACCTTAAATGCACTGAGCAGCTCATTGCCTTCTGCATCCACTTCAGCTGATTTGGTCTCCACTTTCTCCGCACGGGCCAAAATTTCATCAATGTCCATGTTCTCTAGCTTACTCTTTACATCCTCCTCATTCTTTTCATCCTTGAACAACTCTTCCGCCCCAAACCGCAATATGGCAGCCAACTCATTCTGACATGCAAATGCATAATAGATAGTCAATGGTAAGTAACCAGTACAGCAATCACCTAAAGAATGCAATGACCAGAAAAATCAGACAAGACTAATTCTCCAGAGTCTGAAAGACTCAGGTTTGTATTGATACAGAGCTGCCAAGAGACAACCGGTTAACCATAGTGCAAGTTGCCTGGGGTACCACCCTAGGCAATGTGAGAATCCCATGTGGGGAATCTGAATTCTTTTAGACAAGTGCCAGACCTACCATAGTGCAGATATCAAATAATACAACATAATCGCTGCAGCAATAGAAGAACCTACTTGAGTTGCAATGCAGTATTTCTGTATATACTCTTATAAGTTTATGACCATCAACAATGGCAAGAAAGCGTGATTGTACCTTATCAAAAATAGCTGTTCCCTTTTTAGTCTCCTTCTTCTCAAGTCTCCCTTGTGCATTTAGCTTCTGTATTACAAGGTGGTCCAGAACCTGGAGCATGCAACAAGTGTCTTAATCCTTTACACAAAGGAGTTGGAACAACAAATGAATTATGAACCCCTCCAGCTCCAAACTTTGGAATTGCTCAAAGCCTTCTGTCATTTGAAACATGACAAAAGTATAGCCAAACGACTCCTTAAATGGAAACAAGTGCTCCACACTCAATGGCTGCAAGAGTTTACAGGGGAAGGATGCTGGCAAAAGACTTGGCATGTTTGGAAGACAACCAAGAGAATTTGCACAATATCACCATTTTGAGCAGTAAAGATTCCTCACCATTTTTTTCTTCGCACGTTCAAGAATATCTTCTTCAACACTTCGGCTAGTGACAAACCGATAGATGTTCACCACATCCTGCTGCCCTATACGGTGCGCTCTGCTCATTGCCTGAATGGGGGAAACATTCTATAAGCAACCCTCATAGTACTCATAACAAAACTAACTAGGCACATCATAAAAAAATTCTGACTTTCGCTGATCAAACTGCAGAATTGAACAGAAGTGTCTGAAAGGTTGAAGACACAATGCAGACCTTAGGGCCTTTTGTTTCAGACTCCTTTCCATGTATATCTGGACTGCTGAACAATATATAGAGAAGAGAAAACATCAAAACATAATTTAGAGAAAGTGCCCCATTCAATGTGGGTACTAATTCCTCAACCCAATCTCAGTTTGACCTTCAACAGAGAAATGACAGGTAAGGTGATATCCAAACCTGGAGGTCATTTTGGGGATTCCAGTCTGAGTCAAAAATAATAACTGTATCTGCAGTGGCCAAGTTAATACCCAAGCCTCCTGCTCTTGTAGAGAGCAAGAAACAGAAGTCCTCACTCCCAGGGGCATTGAAATGCTCCATAGCTTGTTGCCGCAAATCTGCACGGGTGCTGCCATCCAAACGCTGGAATTGGAATCCTCGCAGGCTCAAATAGTCCGCAAGAATGTCAAGCATTCTTACCATCTGTCCAACCCCCATCATTGCTGGATTGAAGTTTTTTCCCCTTTCCAATGTCCTCACTTTCTTCTATGGTACACAATTCCTACTATGGGAAATTTTCATCCTAGACTGTACTGTGCCAGCAACTTCAACCACATGGCAGTTTCAAACATCAAATTGCTACTGCACAATCATAAGGGCACATAACTGCGCAGTTCCTCTGGTTTTGCTCTTGAGATAATTCATACAACTGCACAGTTCAATAGCACAAGGTGATCTGAACAAGGTGAATGCCTGAATGTAAACTGCACCTGGGAGAAGATGAGAACACGGTGATTGGTTTCACGAAGACGTGTCAACAGCTTATCAAGCAAGGCAAGCTTGCCACTGCTTAATACAATCCGCTGCACCTTATTGTTATCATTTGTGCTTGCATCACCACCATAACCATGATCAGCACTCTCAAATAGGAAGGGGTGATTGCAGCATTTCTTCAACTCCACAACTATATTCAGCAATGAGACCTGCATTTGAGTTACAACCAACCACCACACAAAAGCATGACAACTGTCAAGTCTTACATTTCACTCACTTTTCATGAAACAAAAAGGATTCTATGTTGAATCAAGGATCTGCAATGAGCTTGACAACACATCTGGAAAGGTAAAGAGAGCTCTCTTATTGGTGCAACAAGAAGAGGACAAACAAGGAGAGAATGGATTCCCAGTAGGAGCACCCATTCGGAAGAGATATCTATCAAAACCCAACCTGGTTATTTCCACGAACACCCTTATTCAGATCATGAAAGTTCCGCTCCAAGATCCACTTGTAGTACCTGATCCAAAATTCCATAACTCTTTTACACCTTTCCCCAGGGACGCAATGAGCCTTCCAAATGTTTTGACAAAGGTTGTATCATAATCCCAAAAAAGCTACAAACCATTGATCGGTCTCCAACTCTGTTTCTTGCATTCCATCAGGCTATCCAACTTGCTACTGTTTTGGCCTCTCTCAAGACATTCATCTACTACTCATCTTGAGGAATTCTACATCTATACTTCTTGGTTAATTCACTATGAGACTTGTCAGCACAAAGTTCTCCCTGTTTCTGTTGCAGCTGTTAAGCAGTTCTGTCAATTTGCAATCAGAGCTGCTAAGCAGAATTCAAGTATCATTTCACCTATATATCCCTCATTTCTTTCTGTCTTTCCATCATAGTGAGCATTCATGATTCAATGACAGAAATCCAAGGAAACTAATGCCAAGAGAGCAAGTATGCTACTTAGAAACTCACCGCCTCTGAAGAGGTGACATTTCCACTCGCAAAATACGCTCAATCTTAGGGGGCAGTGACTTCTCCACATCCTTGATAACTCTTCGCAACAAATGAGGCCGAAGCTCTGTGTGCAAGCTGGCAAGCTGGCAAAAGAGAGATTTACCAGTATCAAATGATTTTGCTCAAACTAACCATCAATGCCTTCAAACTAAGTCATTGCCAAATGCATGTAACAACTGCTCTTGTTTATCAAGAAACATGAACCGTCCATTTCAGAACTACACACAAGGAAAGAACAGGACCTTCAATCTCAAATATCCATAATCCACAGAAGTGATCGGAGATGGAGGAACAAACCTCCTTTTCATCAAATGAGCTAAGGTTCTTATATTTCTCAGTGAACTCATCCTTGCTTCTGAACTTTTCAGGATCAAGGAAATGCAACAGTGCCCTGGGATCCAAATACCAGCATAACATCAGAAAATGAACATGGATCCTATTGCCCATATAACAGAGATGGATGCCTCAAAACTATTTGCACTACTCTCAAGAGATTAACTTGAAGCCACAGAAGGTGCATAACCACAATGTCATCACCACATCAATCTGTTCTAGCACAGAAACATGCACTGATGAGTCATACTCATGAAAAGGGGGGAAAAAAGCACCCATTGCAACTCCCACATTGATTGCCAAGAAAAATAGCCCCATAGTTATTGAAGGAATAAGAGTGATGTGGGCAGAGTCTCTATACCAGAGTTCCTCAACACTGTTTTGTAAAGGTGTGCCAGTGATAAGAACTTTGTTCTTTGAACTAAATTCCTGAAAACACAACAAATACCCAAAGTGCATGTTGAGGACCCACAAACTATACAGCTGAAAAACATTGGCACAGAGGTGACGTGACACACTAGGGTGCCTCATGTTTTTTCTGAACTCCAGGATGCCAATTATCATCATCTGATTCTAAGGCAACCCCTTTCACCTGGAAGCCTCTAACAAACAAAATGCATCAATACATGAACACTAGAGTTCAGCAGTGCTTAAGCACCCACAACCACATGACCCACACTCTCCAATAAAATAAAAATCCCAAACTGTCTTCAAGAATCACAGCAAATAATGCTGCTTGTATAATGCATTTACAGAGTACAAGGACCTTCATGCAAAAGTAGGGTGTAGGTCAAACAGGACTTACAGTTAAAGTCATGTACAAGGAGGCCTCACTATTTTTGAGCCTGTGGGCTTCATCAACCATGAGGTAACTCCATTTGATTTTAGACAAAACTGCCTTGTCCTTCAAGACAACTTCATAGGTGGTAAGCAGTGTATTGAGCTTGACAGTACGCCCAGTCTTTCGCCCTGTTTCAAACTCATATTTCTGACAGACCTATATACAAAACAAGCCAATGTTGTGAAATCTTATGAAGAACTAGAGACCCGGACCCTGTCCATCCAGGATCATGACTCTTTCAAACTATTCCAAACATTCATGTCACATTACTGCCACTAATCAGATATAAAAGTAAACCATTTCGAGCATTTCTACATGTCATGCTAGCTACTGAAGCAAGATTCCAACACTAATAGTAATTCATGAATCAACTGATGGAAAGTGCCTGGTACTTAAAGTTCACATGACCTTCTTCATCATTAAGACAATGCGTACCTCACGACTAGCACGGTTGCCCACATACACAACCACATTCATTTCTGGCAACCACTTCCTGAATTCCTTTGCCCAGTTGGCGATTGTTGAAAGTGGTACAACCACCAGAAATGGTCCATGGATTTGCTGGGCATTCTGCAGGAAAGACAGGAATGATCATTTAAAGAGAGCTCAGGTTTTTTTTTCCATTTTGTCTTAGTTCAAGCTCTGAGATTGGGAATTTCCTGGTCATCTAACCACATCAGACCCACAAACAACATCAAAAGCTTCTTGTAACATAT